>Ga0307518_10004337_pt1 | contig 10179 bp, 6 predicted proteins | sample 25_EM_MG_FD_203889 | JGI IMG/M metagenome (GOLD analysis project Ga0307518, IMG submission 203889) | Populus trichocarpa ectomycorrhiza microbial communities from riparian zone in the Pacific Northwest, United States - 25_EM | ecosystem: Host-associated > Plants > Roots > Unclassified | place...
CGTCAAATTAATGCCTTTGTTTCTGTCTTATTTACCCTAAAAGGTATTGGATTATGATGCAAAGAAGCATGTCGGTCTTTAATTATTAAACTCGGTGGAGACATGATTTGAGTCCTAAGATGAATAGGTTAACTATAATTGATTTAAAACATTCTTGTTTTAATATTCTTTTTAAAAAAATTCAAATGAGTTTCGATCGGATTGATTAAGTTATAAATAGATTTATTAGATCAACTAAATTAATTATACAGGGTTAACTTTCTTCCAATTTAACTTTCATCTAATTTAATTCAAAGACTATACCATGCTAGGCTACTGGCCTGTTTGAGGCTGTGGTAGTAGTTGCGGTTTAAAATACTTTTCATTTAGAAATACATCAAGATGATTTTTTTTTTAAAAAAAAAATTTATTTTTGATATCAGCACATCAAAACGATTCAAAAATACTAAAAAAATATTTATTTTAAATATATATTTTAAAAAATACGGGTTGGACTGCGTTTCCAAACAGGCCCTACAATTAATAATCCTATAAAAACATTATCCGCAGCAGCAGGTAGAAAACTAACTAATCTACCATAAAAGATGTTGGATTAAGGGTAAGCTTGTTAATGCGGTGCAATAAATGGGTGTTTAATCTTTGTTTTTTTTAATCAAATGCAGAAATACATGCGAAGAGGAATCCAAGGTCACTAACCCATTATATGGCACCCACCCATGTGGATGTTTCACATTAAAGAAGAATAGAATAGGCACGAAGTTACGTTATTCTTTCTTATAATGATTTTATCAACTTGAAGCCGAAGTTTAGAAGTTGAAATCCCCATCACCAGCCTCCCATGATAAATCTGTAGCTCCCTTGAAATGATTTAAGAGAAGTTCTTGTCTGAAGAGGATGAAATTTTAGTGTTAATAATTGGCAGTGGCGTCACCTTCCTGCCCCAGCTTGGCCCACCAGAACAGATCACGGCTTAACCAAAAACAGAGCAACGAGATTTAAATCCATGTTTCTGTATTTCCTTGTTGATGCATAATTTATTGTACCATCAGATTCTGATGAGAAAAAACCCCTAGTTTTCGTGTATTTGCTCTGTTCTTTTGACTTTTTAGCCGAGTACTGGAATGGGCTAACAGGTAATAATTTATTGTGCCATCAGCATCTGATGGGGAAAAAAACAGAATCTTAGATTGTTACAGTGTTACAGAACAGATTGAGAGAGAAAAGATGGGAAATTATTTGGTAATAAATCTCTCTCTGAGATAGCCATAGTACTTGGATAGAGACACAATTATCAGGCATACAAGCCGAGCACAAATGCTCATCAATTTTCATTTTCCAGGCCACTTCCCCCAACAGTTTACAAGGAAATTAACCTCTGAATATGTTCATTTACATAACCACAATTGCATATGCTAAACTCAGAGGGCATTTCTTCTAGATTTTCTGAAGATAAATAGCCTCAAAACTAATCTATGTGATGTTAGAATAAAATTATGAGATACAGTATACAAAATTCTGTTAGTGGGGAAAAAAGAGAGGATGATCACCACTCAAGCAATGATCAAAGTTAGTCAACTGCCTGCCAGCATCCATGAAATAATAAAGGCAGAAGCTTTCATCTGGAAATCCAATCACCATGCAAATCGGGGAATCAGCATACATAAGCACTGGGCTAATCAAACAAGTCATTCAGCTGAAAATGAGGCTTAATACAATCCCACCATCAAGCTCAGGTGACATCGACCCAACCAAGCAAATCAGATACTCAGCATACATAAGCACTCGGCTAATCAAACAAATCATTCAACTGAAGATGAAGCTTAAAACAACCCCACCGTCAAGCTCAGGTGAAATCGACCCTACCATGAAGCATGAAATGGCAGACAAACAATTCAATCATTCAGATTGCCCAACAAGTTATAATGGCAGAGTTCCCTACCATTTTTCTCCCAAATAAACTGCAACCACCAGCTCTGGATTCCCTCCTCCCATCTTAGCAAGCCAAAGAAAGAGGTTAAACATAGGTCCCACAAGCACCTCTATAACTCTATTATAAAGAGAGAGAATCTCAAATTGGTCTCTCATAACACATGACTTGCACATCTTTTACTGGGCTGAGCAGACAAATTTCTCGTGCAAAAATTATCAACAAATTGTATAATTAAGCTGGGAATCTAGATAGGCTAACCTCAGCCTCTAGCTCTTCCCAAGCTGCATAATCATCACAACCAAAGAACTGTTGCCACTTGTCATATATGCTTCTTTTACAGTACACCCGTGAAACAAGAAGGGCCCATCCCGAAGTCTCAAACATTCATCTACACTGCATATTCTCAGCAAAAGTTGATGAAGCTGGCGACTTTTTATGATGTCAAACTCAATGCTAATTGGTCAGCTACGCAAAATCAGATTTTGCGGCAGGTAATCCATCAAAGGGAGCACTAAAAATCCCAACAGATAGGATCAATCTTGATTCTTGGAAGCACTGCAATACCACCATAGGTTAATCAGAAACTGGTAACCCATAATTGTGGAATGATTTTATTCTTCCATCCCACCCTGCAGTCACAATGACTAGACCCCAAGCGTGAGAACTGTCTGTGCTCTGGCATGAAGTTTTCAGAAACTTGTATTGGGATTTGTGCATTGCTGATGATGTAGATAATGGGCTCGAAGAAAGCTTTTCCTCTGGCCAAGTAGCGCAACCCTTGGGAAAGGATTCTGAGAAATATTCTTGACTCAGAGAAAAATGAGCCGGAGAAGAAAGAGGTAGAACTTCCTGTGAATTATTGTCAGAGACACGAAAACCCCATCCATTATCTAAGCTCCCACATTTCAATCCACACCAAGGTATAGCAACAGATGCATTGGCAGAGAAATGCTCATAAGACCTGGAGTTTTTTGATTGAGGAGTAGCATGTTGTTCCTGATCAATGTAATTCCACAAATGTACATTGGAATCCTCACAAGCCGAGATAATATGCTTTCCATCCAAAGTAAAAGATGCAGATATCTGGTTTGCTGTATTGCCTAAAGAGCAAGGAGAAATTTAAGAAAATCAGGATTAAAAATTAATCAGTTTAGATAACTAAGATAATAAAACAGTCTTATATTTCACACATTTCATAAAATTACAGGCAGCACACCCATTTGGGTTTCACGATATGAAATCTACAAGCAATTAATGTTTAACACAAAAACTTCTGACTTGTCTGAAACAACATTAATAGATGACATTGAGAAAAAGATAACAAAATGGAAGCTAAAGATACGTACTTTTATATTTGCCTATCACATCAAGTCCTTGAAGAATTCTGACTTGTGAATCAGCACAACTCACCATTACTTTGGTTGAGTCTTGTGGGGAAAACTGGAGTTAAAGGCATATAATGAAGTAAAATAGTAAACAACATGAACTGAGAAAAGGCAGCAAAAGCAACATTGGAAGGCAGGAGGCAAATACCTGGAAGCCAGTTATTCTTTTGCAAGGTGACTTCTTTTTACCAGGTAAGCAGATCTGAGCATCAAGTTGCAAGTAACTGTCTGAACCTGGTGAAACTATAGCTCATTTAGTGAATATGCATTTCTTCTTTAAATGCACAAAACTCAAGGTTAATCTGAGGCAAAACTAGATCTTTATTACCATGGAACCTAAATTATTATGAACCTTTTCAGAGATACAACCCATTTAAACCAGTAAATTCACGCATAAAATCCATAAAACGATCCCTCCCTACATGACGGACTGCCCCTATGACATGTAATTCAACCAGGATATAACAGACTGTCAAAAGAACTACTTCTACAAATGAAAAGTAACAGCATTTTGACTTACTTATGTCCTAACACCTAAAGAATGCAGTAGGTGCTAACTATCTGAATATGCATACCTGACATGTTATAAAAGCGACAGTTTCCTGTCAGAGAGCCAACGATCCCTCCCTACATGAAGAGAAGTTTTTCCATGAGGTCACTTAACATGGGAAAATACACCCCCAGATCCTCAATTCTTTAAGAGAAAAGAGTTGAGGGAAATTTGTCAAACCTGCCCATCTGGACGATAACACACTGCCGTAACGATATCTTTTATATCAGTCCAATCAACAACTTGGCAACTATTAACTGCCCATATGCGGACTTTTCCATCAATTGAACCACTCATGAAGTGATTATCATCCACAGGGTTAAACTGAACACAGGTTACTGCATCACATACAGAATAAATAAATAAATAACCAAAATAAAGAGAAAGGTCATTCAACTTGACTAACAGGTAAACTAACAGAACATATGTTGGGAGAAACTTAAAATTAGCCAGAAGCACACCATAATTGCTGTGTAAGAAAACTCTGAGGCAACTGTCACGTCCCACTTGCCATAGACAGACAGTTTTGTCCACTGAAGCTGATAGTAAATGCTGCTTTTAAAAAAAAAAAAATCTGTAAATATTATGCTTTGTTTTCTTCAGTTTGTTAGAGAAATGCATCCAGTATGAAGCAACTTACATTATTTTTGGACCATGAGAGATCCAAGATCTCTTCCCTGTGCCCATGGAACTCGTGCAATGGTTTCTCCAAAATCCGGAAAACTTTTGGAGGGAAAATGACACATGCAGAGTCTGATGTTTTCCTCATGCTCCTCATTTTAGCCGTCCTTTCTTTTTCAACCAAGAGGGGTTTCAACTCGGATAGTTGGTTCACCGTGAAGTATATGCAGGATGGATCTATTTCTGGAATGTCAAGTTCATTTGATCTCTCACTCTCCAGGACCTGCCAGACACGCACAACCCCATCCTCGCCAGCACTTGCAAGGTACTGCCCATCAGGACTAAATTTCATGGTCAAAATTGAACCCTCATGGGCCTGGATATCTTGTCCTTTATAAAGAGCCGAGAGTTCCTTTATTCGCTTCCCATATCGGTGAACCTTAACTCTTTGTACCCTGTACCGCAGAAGTGCATCATCATCATCATCATCATCGTGTCTCAATTTGTCAGCTTCCCGTAGGCTATACACAATGCATGAAATGGAACGTATTCTACTCAACCACCCCTTCTTAAGCCTTCTTGGAGTATCCACCAAAGTATTTGGTTCCCCAACTTCATTCTGCATAGGTTTCTGAAATGAGGGAGATGACTCAGAAATGTTCTCAGATTCCTCTGCTGCTACTGACTGTTCTGAGTCCACTTCACAACCTTCATTTGCTTTCACATCTTGCCCCAATTCATCTACTTTGCACACCATTCCCCCGCCTGAATCCCCTTCTCTGCAAACAAAATTCCCCATCAAACCCAACTCCGCTGACAAACTAGATTCACCATTAGACCAACATGACATCATGGACCGAGTAGAGCAAAATTCATCTTCGAAACATGACTTTCTCAGTACAGCCCCACTGCTTTCTGTAATCCTATCACTCTCTCCTTCTGGATTAAATGCTTCTAAATTCCTATTCCCATTTTCATTTAAACCAATTCCCATCCAATCAAAGAACTTACTCCGCTGCTCCTGAACACTTCCAAGGCTCTTAATCCATAGTTCATGGTGAAGACTAATCGAAACAGAGTTGTCAAAACTAGAATGAGAATCAAATATCTCAAAGCTATCAGACTTTGCATCAGAAATTGATGCAATGTCTTCATAGGCATCAAAAAATCGGTGTTCTTCTTCACTCAAACTTCCCATTATTCTTTGAGTTCAACCCATGAAACCCCTTCTCAAGGAACCTTTTTTAAGCTATGCTAAAAACTCTATCCCTCAACACAAGCAATCCCAAAATAGCTAGAAAAACAAAAACAAATCAGAAACACAAAAACCAAGATCAGCCTCTAGTTTCCATACAAAAAACTTAATAAATCAAACAGCAATGACAACATTAACAATAAAATAAAAACTAAGAGATCAAACATGGATTCCAATTCAAACCCATCGAACCTGGTCCTCTCAATAAATTAAATAAAAAAGAAGCTCGATACTTAAAATAACAAAACTATCAAAATTGAAACTTCAAAAAAAATTCATCTTTCACTCAAAAGAACCAAACTTTAGCATTCATAACATAATCTCACCACACAAAAATAAAAACCCATCAACATGAAGTAGAAGATCATGTGATTGCATTAGTAGAAATAAAACAGAATTATGAGTTGCGTATTCCCATTAAACAAACAAAAAAGTTTCAATATTTTTTTAACAAAATTTTCAAAAAAAATAAAAATAAAAGGAAATGCTTACATGGGTTTGTTTTGTTTTGTTTAAGAGATTTTTCTGAAAATGAAGAGGGCAAAGGTCAAAGCATCCATTAAAATTTGTAAACGTTTTAGTCTTTCTCATATATGTGAAGAAAGCAAGGAAACTACAACGACAGTACAACAGAAGGAGAAAATAAAATAAAAATAAAAATAATTAAGAGAAAATACAATGTGCACAAATAAATTATAAATTAAAAAAAAATCATCGAAGGGTAAAACAGGAAAGAAATATTTCCTTGGTATTCGTGAACTGATGGCCCGAGAAACGAGAGTTGCTCTCTAACTCTCCCTCTCTCTCTCTCTCTCTCTCTCTCTCCGGTTCTTCTAGCTATATGTCTCATTTTAATTACTGTTTTAAAATTAAAAAAACAAATAGTTAAAATAAAAAGATACAGAGAAGAGTAGGTTGCTATCCGTGTTATTGGCGGGCCGAATTAAACTTTTTCTTGAATATAAAAATAATATCAAATAAAAAAAAAGAGGAAATGACAGAAAAAATAAATCAAGCACATATAGATTCAAATGAATTTTTGACGCAATAATATATTAATTTGACCCATGTCAATTATGTTTATTTGAGCAAGCCTGTAAATCAAGTAATAGGCTTTATTGTTTTAATAAATTATTATTTTTTTATCTAAATATACAATAAAAACATAAAAAATAAAAGGTGAATTGAAGAAAAATTAATATGATATTTTAAAAAAATATTAATGATGATATATTAAATCAATTTAGATCAATTCAGGTTAACCTGGTAAAATCACAACTCTAAAATTAGAATAACCTTATAAAAAATAAATCAAAACAAATATAATTGACAGAGAAATTTAGAAAGACAAACAATATATTATCTGTTTGTCCAAATTCCATCTATTATTGTGAAGGCTGAAAAATCAAGATAAATATTTTTTTATTCTAAAAACTCATTTTAAACATGTTTTAATCTAAACAACACTCTCATAACATTCAAGAATCAATTCACCACGCTTAAAAACCAAAACAATGTTATAAAAACATAAAATCAAACCGGGTAAATATTATCTTTCTTGATTTTAATATGTTTTTTTCAGGTAATATTAAAGTTTAAAATAACTATCATCAAACTTCTTTTATTAAATAGAATTCGTTGATACTAAAATCAATTTTTTTGATATTTTTTTTATCTTACATTAACCTAATACAACTTTACTCTTTTTTTAATCTAAAAATCATTTCTAATAATTCAACCTAAATTGTTGTTGCTTAGTTTTTTATGTATAAAATATGATATAGAGGGTATATCATAGTTTATAGATTATTTATTTATAACTAAAGGTTTAGTTGGGTCAAATGGTGTAAACTCCATGGAAATATAATAAAAACCGACTATATTGCAAAAGTGCATGACCAATCTTTTTGGGAAAATTCCATTTCGATATTTTATTTTTTATCAAATCCATATATTAAACTTTGTGTGGATAATTTTATGCATTCCACTATACACTTGTTATATTTATTAGGCAATTCAATCAAACAATTTTATTAACTTTAATTGCTTTTCAAAATATTTTTTATTTAAAAATATATTAAAATAATTTTTTAATTGTTTTTGACATCAACACATAAAAATAATTAATTAAAAATATATAAAAAAAATTAAAAAAAATTATTAAAAATATGTGCCACATGGTTATATTTTATTACTTATAAAGTTTTGACATATATAGCAAATGGATTTTTATTAACTGTTAACAGTAGTTGGATTGTTTTGCGTAATTTACAAATGATATAAAGTCAAACTTACGACTATCATTATTATATGAAAAGCAATCTATCCTTTCCTTTTGTTAATTTCATGATAATTTAACTTGAATATGATGAATATTAATTTGAATGAGTTTTTTTTAAAGTTATCTTATTTAATGAAATAATAAATAAGGTTTAAATATTATCAAACTTTGACCCACTTAAAAATCAATCCAAACTTAATCCAAAAAATATATTTATATTATATATGTATTACTACTATATTATATAGGTAGTTATCTTAATCCCCACTTAATTTCTATTCAAAGCCTCAAGCATTTGACTTGGTAATTTAGAGTGGAATATCTCATTCTTTTTGGCAATTTGAGTTTCAAAAAATTAATTAATTAATTAACTAACTAATTAAACGACATATTTCTTTGTTTTTGTTTTTTGTTTTGTTTTTTGTTTTTTTTTTTTATGGTAGGAGGTGTTTCAATTTTGTATGATAGAGACCCGTTCGTTGAGCATTCTTTGTCTTTGTACCATGACCAGTCTAGTTTTTCTCATTGACCTTTCTTCTTAAGAATTAGAGATTATCCTAAAACGACATTAATTCCCGGCATTAAGATTTCAGATTTTGCAAAAAAAAAAAAAAAACTATGTTCGAAGAAATATTATCGAGGTAATTAAGGTTTTTGTAATTGAGAAAGAACTACCCTCGTTATTTCTCTTTTTTTTTTAAAAAAAAAAATGGAGATTTATGTAGAATTTAAGTAATTTATGAAAGGTGGTGACAGTTTACCGAGCAATTTATGGAAGGATGTGGGCGGTGACCGTCCTGAGACGGAGGAGTCAATAGTCGGAGGCCGACAAAAATGGAAGCAATAATGGCTCATAAAGAGCATAGGACTCCCATGTTTATGCATGCATGCATGCTTGTTAATAATAATTGATGGGATTCTGAAAATCTGAACAGGTAAATATATGTGATCAAGAACAAATTCTCTCATATCCTGTCAATGCGAAGGTGAAATATTTAGAATTGGATCAATAATTAGAGGGTGATTCTACCTCATTAGTTGGGATCGCATGATAATTCTTAATGATGATAATAATAATAGTCAATTATGAACTTAACAATAATAAAACTAAATTATATATAAGAAATTTCAGTATGATTGTTTTTTTTTTATTGAGTAATTAATTTCACTACGATATTTTCTAAGAAATTATGGAGTCATAAGCAAGAGAGTGGTACTAGATTTTAATTTTTTAAATCAAAATTAATTAACAATATATTTTATGAAATTAACCTATCTCTCAAGCATTTGTTGGTGGCCACGACTAATTACTCTTATCACAAAGGTAATTCTTCTCAGAAAACCAACAACTACAGAACTCCTAACAAAAAATCCCAACAGCGCAGTAATCACCAACACCAGCTTGTCAACTTTGTGACCAAACTGGCCAATATAGCCAAATGATGTCTCAAGTATCGTCCTGCTAATGTGGTTGCCAATTGCGCTACCACAAATGTTCAAGAGAAAGAAGTGACTTGTGGATTCACTTGAGACATAATTAATTGAAAATAACTTTTACTTCTTTCATAAATTTGAATACTTTGAAAGTAGTACAATGATAGATAACCTTCTTGAGATAGTGAAATCTTGAAGTTAGTCATTTGAAAGGAACCTATCTTGTTATTGAAAATTCTAAAATTTTTCAGAAATTGTCTAATCGTCCAGTCGACTTGCATGTTGATAGGAAGTCTAAAAATTTTCAGAAATAGTCTAATTATTCCAGGTAATCTGCCTGTTGGTGAAAAATATATAAAAGAATTTCTTAAAAATGGTCTAATTATTTCAGACGACTTGCTTGTTTGGTGTGAAAAAGTCAAAGGTTTTCCAAAAGTGATCTAATTCTCGTGCGCAACTTGCCTGTTAGTAAAGAACTTGAAAGTTTTTCAACATTGATTTCATTGTAATGAATTACTTATCCAATTGAAAAATACAAAGATTTTTCGGGTGGCCTGTATAGGCGAAAAATGATTTTTAAAATATTTCACTTTTGAAATATTGCAACTCCTTGATAATAAATTTTCATAAGAAAATAAGATGATCTATTCTTGTATCGGATTGCAATTGATGAGATATATAACGAGGTGACTTCTGCTTTTCTTGGGTTTCAAAATGAAAGGA
>Ga0307518_10004338_pt1 | contig 10178 bp, 5 predicted proteins | sample 25_EM_MG_FD_203889 | JGI IMG/M metagenome (GOLD analysis project Ga0307518, IMG submission 203889) | Populus trichocarpa ectomycorrhiza microbial communities from riparian zone in the Pacific Northwest, United States - 25_EM | ecosystem: Host-associated > Plants > Roots > Unclassified | place...
CCTCGGCAAGTACGTACGCCGTTTCTGGCCTGATAACTCGATTGATTGGAGATTACCTTGATCGTTCTGGCCCACTACTGAGTGACTGAGTAGTAGTATCGGATCTCAGCTAGGCTATGAGTGGATTTGTGCGCAAAGGATGCAAAATGAGATGGTGACATGGCATGAAGGATCCAATATCCAAAGAGACATATTGCAATATATATGATGCATTATTGAAGATAAACGACTGACGACGAGACTTACTCAAACACGTTTCAAATACAGCCCGGCCTTAAATTCAGAGGCTTCGCATTCTGATTGGGATTGATTGGTTTCCGACATCGAGTCTTCGCTAGTTGTAGCGGTGACCAGTAGTTGTTACTATGGACAACGATACACCAAGATCTCAGTGCACAATTGCCAGACTAAAATCTGTTATTGAGAGAGAGACCGAAGGGAAATTTTACAGCGGAGCAACTACTTATAATATGAGGCAGGAATACTCGGAACGATATATTGTATGGCGACATACGTGTGAGGGCCGAACGTCTCTTATGACAGTTCGGCCAAGCCTGAATGATTGAATGTCTCGTTCGTCACATACCCCCCTTCAAGGGTACGCAGTACCCTTCACTCCGTCTAGTCCGCTCGCCCCTTTCCCTTCTGGTTGGCCTTAGCGGCCTGCCCCTTGATCGAAATTCCGCTGCCAGGAGAACCTTCTTCATCCCTCATGAGAACGTCTCCTTTCTCTTTGGCGGGAGGTCGAGTGCTGGGACCGGGTTCTCCATATTCAGAGCCTTCATGAGTGGGCGCGGGAGATAATGAAAAGGAGCGGCGATCGCTGCGCGCAGAGGTGTGGCGTGAGTCGGGGGACGCCGACCGTCGGTGATGATCCCAAAGGAATTTCTTGCCTGTTCCGGAGATGCGACGCTCACTACCTCCAGGCCCTCCGAGTCCCTTCCTCTGCTGCTTCCTGTCCCGCGCCCTAAATGCTTCCTTCCTTCGTTCCTCCGCCTTTTCTTCCCTATTCATGGTCCTTATGGTGAGCTGACGTAGGGCATGATCTTCATCCCTAGTCATCACTCGAGCCTCGTTCCGTTCCCACTTGTTCCTGAGGTCTGCATCCAGTCCTAACACCTCCTTGACCGTGGGTGACCAGCTGCCCTGGGGAAAGCGAACGCCCACTGGATTTATCCCCTCATAGCAGATGGTGGTGAAAGATACGCCAGGGAGTCCCCTCCGAGTGGCCTCCCGCTCAAAAGCGAGACAGAAACAGTCATAACCCCCTGGGATCCTATCAGGGATTTCCTTTTTACGCAGCACGTGTTCCAACGCAAAGAACTCGCGGATCTGTTCGAAATGGTAGCTTTCATAGTAGCTTTCACCTTCGTCGTTGACGATCCGGACCTTGTAAACGTCAGCCTCCTGGCGAATAAACTCGGGGGTATAATTAGGGTCGTCGATACCCATCGCGAAGCAGTCGAAAGAGGAGGTAGGGCGTCTTGTTCTAAAGGGTGGTTTCGTGCTTGCTTGACGTAGTATGTGCGCTGCGCGGGCACAATGGTTACAAGACAAGCATCTCCCCTTTATATCGTAAGGTTTCATGGTCGATCCGGATGACCGACACCTTGAATTGGTGGCAGGCGGTGTCATGCGATCACGCCGAAATGGCGAGCATCGATAGTGTTCACTCTGGTCGGGAGCAGAGGGCTGTCGCCTGTGGGAGTAGCGATTATTACCAGCGCAATTAGGCGCCGTCCCCTTGGTGCGACGTTGATGTCATTTCCGGTCCTGCGATCCGGAGCCGTCTTGCCTGGCATTCCTACCGGGCCTAATGTCTGGGTATTGCTGTCGTGTTCATCGATATGGTTCCGCGTAGGGGATCACAGGCGGTTGTTTCAACGGGCAATGGTGAGGGCGTCGTCTGGAGGTCTTGCCGTCACGGTAACTAGGCTGGGCTGATGCCGGAACCGGGCGCTGTCTCCTCGTGTCCTGATGGACAGGGCAATTTTTGTTAGGGCGACATATACATATTGCTACGCACCCGGCAACTACCTCCTCGTCTTCGTCCGACACGGTTCCGATATGGTTATCGGTCAATCGCGATATATCGTCGATACCTAGTACTTCAAAGTAGTCAGTGAGTGCACGAAGGTGTGCTATCTCACCATATGGTAGCCACGTAGTATCGCCAGACGTCCAGCAAACTTCGAATGAGGCGTCCGAGTGACTTCCTCGGTGTGATAGGATCTTGTCAACGGTCCACTCGCACGCTGTGCCTCCGAGTTCGGGGATTTGTTCATCTAAGCGGCCAGGGAACAGGCGGTCGTCGTTAGGGACGTGGATGCATAGTAATGACGAGTGGAATACGTCATGGATGCCTCGCTGGCGTAGGGAGCTAGGGAGTTCGATGCGATACGAGTAGTTGCCAAAATCCTGGCTTATCTTATATGGTCCCACGAATTTCGGTACTAATTTCCTAGTCGTCCCTTTAGGGAAGCTGATATTTTTTGTCGAAATGTAGACCAAATCGCCCACAACAAAAGGGCACGTGCGTCTCCGTTTGTTCGCTTGCACTGTTTGCTTCACCCTTGCTGTCAGCAGCGCATTGTGCGCTGCCATCAATGCTAGCTTCATTCTTTGTGCGTATGCCTTTACGCTCGGGTACTCGTCGCTACTTGGAGCATCCCAAATCATGGTTCTTGGCATCCTTCCAGTGTTCAAGAAGAACGGTGAGTACCCCGTTGATTCAGATCAAGCCAGATTGATAGCGAATTCGATAGCTGGCAGCCTCGTCACCCAGTCCTTCTGGGTAGGTCCGATACAAGATCTCAACATCTGGCCGATCGTCCGATTAGCACGTTCTGTCGACCCGTCGGTTTCTGGGTGGTAAGCGCTCGACATGCGCTGCTTTACACCCATCAATTTATTCAGGTGTGTCCAGAACAGGCTCGTAAATAGAACGTCTCGATCGCTAACAATTGTTCTAGGTAAGCCATGAAGTTTGTAGACTTCAGCAAACATTAACTCGGCGATGTCCTTCGCCGTGTAGGTTGTTTGGCTCGGCACCAGGTGTATCATCACGGTAAGCAAATCTATTATCACTGTTATTGAGTCATATGACCCGTCTCTATCCTTTGATTCAGGTAATGGGCCCACAAAATCGACTCCAATTGCATTCCATGGTGCAGATGGTACGGACAGCGGGTTCAACAGCCCGTATGGTTTCTGGTTTGGGGGTTTACTCCGTTGACAGGTTGTACATGAGGTACAAAACGTGGCGACATCGTGCACCATCGTGTCCCACCATACGTATTCCCATAGGTACGATAACGTTTTCCTGGAGCCCAGATGAGCTAACAATGAATGTGCTTGGTCGATGACCATTTCCCTCAGTGTTCGTTCACCTATCCTGATGTCCGGGATACATATAACACTTCTGTCAGGTAGCTTCAGGCGTATGAAGCCTTCTTCAGTAAGTGTGAAGTTCTTAAATGCCTTGGGGGTCTCTAATATTTTCCCGAAGAACGTGTCTTCTTTATAACGACCCTTCGCCTCCTGTAGGAGGTTCTCGTCATGTGGGTACGTTATTGGTGCTGCACACCTTGTCTCCCTTTCAGGTGGTTCCACTGGGGCTGATATAGTTTCACTTTCAGGTGTGGACGTTGAGAGTGGTTGGGTCGCAGTACCCATTCCCCCCTCCGTTCGTCCCCTAGGGCCTCTGAGGACGAACCGATCTTTCATGCGCGCCGCAAACTCGCTGCCCGTCTCTGGGCGACCACTCTCCACCGGTGTCGGAGGCTGCCGTGGGCGGTGTACCCTAGCGTGGGGCGTTGGGTGCTGGTTCGCCTCGGTCTGGGGGGCTGGATGCTGGTCTGGTGGCATGTCCTCCTGTTGCCCAATCGGCACTGGGCCCACTGCTGAAGATGTATTTCCCTCCCCTCCATCGGAGGGCTTCGGAGTTGCCGCAGGCCCAAGACGCAATATGACTCGCTTGGGCGTCGGTGTGGCCACGAAGGCATCGCGCCCAATGTCATGCCCAGCTTGTCGATCTGCCAGCCGGTTGCTGCGCCTCACATTCGGTGCGATCGCTTCCTGCCCTACCAACAATGGAGCACTGATGACACCATTCAGCGGTGTGGAGTCCACGTCAGCAACATCCAGGTCACACTGGAGGTATTCGTCGTGTGACCAGATAGTTCCAGGTGCGTCGAACTCGTACATTCGAGATAACGCATCCAGCAATATATTTTCCTCTCCAGGCACATATAACACGGTGAAGTCAAATTCTGAGAGGCGTTCCATCCAACGGGCTTGGCGACCAGACAGACCTTTCTGGTCAAGTATGTGGGTAAGGCTCTTATGATCCGTCACCCATGTAAACTTAACCCCCTGTAGGATATCCCGATGGCGGAGCATGGTTTCCACCCCCGCCATCAGTTCCTGCTCATGTACCAGGTAGTTGTGCTGTGCAGACGACATTTTGGCCGAATAGAAAGCAGCCACCCTGGCGCCTTTCCAGTCGTGACCCTGGGCAACCACCCCTCCAATCCCATTACCACAGGCATCCGTCATGACCCAGATGGGGTCACGGTCCGGACTGTAGTCAAGAGGGACACGGCAGTGAGGAGCACACGCCGATACATAGCGTTTAACTGTTTCAAAGGCACACTGTTCTGTGTATCCCCATTGGAAAGGCTTCGATTCGGCACTAGCCTCGGCCAGAACTCCCAAAGGAACACGGACCTTAAAGATATCGTCGGCGAGATAGCCTACCACCCCCACGAATCCCCTACACAAGGTACGGTTCATCGGGACCTTCCAGTTGACAACCCTATCAACCTTTTCAGGATCCATCCGAATACCGTCGTCCGTGACAACGCAACCAAGAATCTTGACTTCCTTGCAGAGGAAGCGAAGCTTCTTCTCACTAAGGTATAGTTTCTCCTCCTTTAAAATCCGTATTACAGTAGTGACATGCCGGACATGTTCTTCTAGGGTGTCCGAGTAGATAATGATGTCATCCAGGTATACGTCCATGAAAACACCGATGTGTTCTCCAAACATATGGTTCATTAGTGCCTGGTATGTAGCCGGTGCATTACAGTCACCCTGCTGAATGACGTGACTGACCATATTCCCATCAGGCGTCGTTACGGCCGTCCGTTCGACGTGCTCTGGGATCACACGGATCTGCTCGTATGCATCCTGACCGTCTATTATCGACCGATAAGGTTTCCTTGCAACCCGCCGCAATATGCCTTCCATATCAGGCATCGGGGACGACAGTTTGCGCGTATTTTTATTATGCTCATGCAGGTCAACCACGACACATAGTCACGTCGGTATCCCTGGTTTGGTAATCAACAGCATCGGGCATGTGTTGCGAGCAGTGGTGAGCTCCCAGCATCCTGACTTTAGGTATGAGTTCTTCTTTTCGATCCATAGCGACCTCAACGCCTCAGGACACTTCGAAGGTCTCCAGGGATAGATCTTGTCTTCGTCGATCAACGGGATGGAGTGGTTGAGGGCACGGAGTGGAGGTAGTGCAGTAGCGCTGGCCTGCGAGCACAATGGTTGAGCTAGTTGACGCAAGTGTCTGCGCACCTGCTCCAAACTATCCTCATACACCTCCGTGGCTCGTGACTCGAGCACGGAGACCTGGGTACCCCTCATTTCAAGGGGTTCCTTACTTCCAAGCACGACCCTAGGTGAGTTCAATCCCACCATAACATGATGTTGATACAGGAACGGTGTCCCTAGGATCATGTCATAGTTTTGTAGGTTGATGACATCAAAATATCGGGTGTAGTCCGTCCCTTGATACTGGAAACGGACCTTCACACCGAAGTTCACCTTCGATTGTGACCCCTGTACTGCCAGCTGTATAGTAAGTGGCTTTTCTAACATCACATGCTCTAATTTCAATTGTTCAACGAGGGTCAATGATATGAAGTCAGCTAGTGACCCGGTGTCTATTAAAGCCCTCGCTGGTTGTCCATTTACATGTGCCACAACAACAATTGGCTTGGGGATCGTCCGTTTAAAATCCCGAGTCACGGCCGCGTTCCTCTGGATGGCGGAGAACCTGGATTGAACAACCCTGGTATGGTAGAGTTCGACAACGTCGGCAGTGCCTTGTCTACTCCCATCGGCAATGTCGAAGAGTCGGTACAGGCTCTCGCCAATATCAACATCATCTGGGTGTTCAAAGATCTGAGTCCGGAACCTGCCTACTCGTCGCCTGTACCACCGTGCTACATCAAAGCACGGGTTCTCGGTCTTATAGATCGGGAGAAGAACGCGAGTAGGCGATACTGTATCCAAAATTTCATACGCAGCTATTTCTTCCCTGCAAACGCAGGTGAATCGTGTATCCTCGTCTATTGAGGCATGTGGGCTATATGACCTGATCAATCTCCCCAGGATTTGGTCTTCGACCGGGCGACCCATGGGTAGGTTGAATCCGACCCATTGTCGCTCTAAATGACGAATCTCTTCATCAGGTATCCGTCTCATCTGGCCCACACGACGCCAATACCATTTGTCAATGTGGAACTTGGGATTCCGCAACCACCTCAAGGTGACCAAGAAACCATCTTCAGAGGGGTACAAGTCGTCCATCACGACGTGAAAACCGTTCTTAATACGATATACCCAGAAACGGTCCCGTGCGTATACCTCCGGATTGTCTGGGTCCTCCCCAGGATAGCATGTGGCAGCTAAACGCCCCCTCGCCCTCTCGCTGAGCGGCTCACCAAAGTCGGTAGGTAGCCTGCAGAAGGGGTACTTGTACGGATACCATTCTGACACTTCACTCTCAGCATCTTCTGAGGATGTGTCGCCCCCACTGGTATTCGCCGGTGTAGCAAGGGAGGACTCGTCCTCGGTTAGTGAATATTCATCGCTCATTAACTCGGGTAGGCTGTCGATGTCATCACCTTGGCTGCCCGATTCATAAGATTCTATCAGGTTGGCTTGGACGCTGGAAGTACTTGCTTTCGAAAGTCCCCGCTGGCATTCGATATCTCCGAAGTCAATGTCCACACCATAACTCGTCACCCCTGGGGGCGAGTTACCTCCTGATGAGGATGCCACCTTGTTTCACTGGGGGCAATTCCTGGAGAAGTGGCCTGTCCCACTGCAAACAAAACATAGCCCCTCTGCTTTACGTTGGGCCTCTTCGTCCTTGCTTAGCTTGGGACGAGAATTGCGGTCCCTCTTGGGGTAATTTGCGCGAGTATCGTTGGTCGCTGTCCTCGGCGTGTGGGACTTGGGGAAGGAAGACCCCGGTTTATTATGGGTCCGGCCTCACTGCCCTCTCTGGCGACGTCGGAACCCTTTTGGGTGGGTGTCCTTCGTCCCCTCAGGCGTTGTGGCCGCACTCCTGACCATGATGCCATCATGGCGCCTACCCGGCTTGTTTTCCCTAGGGCCAGTCATAACAGATCGCGAGATCTCAATTACCTCGGCGGCAGCGACGACCTCCTTCAGCGTAGAGACCTCTGGATTCAATTTGTCCTTCCATAGGTCCCGCTGGTAATCCCTTTGAAGACCCTTCCAAAATTTATCGACCTTCAATCGGTCGTTGCGCTCGCCGATCGTATTCCACATCTCATTAAGTTCGTGCAAGTATTCTTGAACGGTGAGATTATTCTGCATAAACGTAGCGATCTTATCGCGCTGTTGGTTTCGATAATTCACAGGGAAACAAAAATTGAATAGTTGTTTAAAGAATTCGCGGATGCGCCAACTGTAAGGGTCAATAGCAACCTCTTCCGAGTAAAAGGTACGGCCCTTCCCCGTCAAATAGTGGGCAACTATAAATACTTGTTTTTTTTCAGGTACATTCCCATCTTTCACATAGGCCATACTTTCCGTCATAAATCGATGGAACGCCTTCGAATCTGCTGACCCGTTGTACTTGTTTGGAGGGATCGGTTTTAGTGTCATTTTCCTAGACTTTCATCTAGACTTTCGCCTTGCCCGGCGAGACTCAGACCGCCTCCTACTACAACCACGGCGACGGCTGCGGTTTCGGCACCCCCTCCTGCAGGTCGGGGATTGGGAGGTGGACGACGAAGACGACGAACTCGTCTTGTCCGACGCCGACGATGAGTCCAATGATCCACTACTTGAGTCACTCGAGTCGTCGTCGTCGGATGACGATCCATCCGAGGACCCTGACGAGTTCGAGCTCGTTTCGGATGACGAAGACCCTTTCTGGTGTCTCCTTCCAGTAGGTTTCCTCTTCCTTTTGAGGCGTTTGAATGCTAACCCGATGTAGCTGTTAGGATCTATCTGCTCCACCGGTTCCATTGCCTTTGGAGTGTGGTGGCGCCGTCGAGGCTTATCACTCAGGGTAACTGCCCTTTCCACCATCGCTTTTACCGGGCTTAGGTTTCTTCTTTCAGCAGCGTCCTTACGTTTCTCATTTTTGGACTGATGCTTATTTTTAACAGGTTTATCAGGCTGTTCTCTGCCTTTGGGCTTCGCCTCCCTGCTCGACACGAGCTTTGCCTCTCGCGCTGACACTTCACGCGCACGCTTATTATTCTGCTCGTGTTTGTTTTTCTTGGGCAAGTGGGGACCGGAACTCCCTTCCTCGGAGTCCGTTGTTGATGAGCGCGCGATATCACGGGCCAAATTCCAGGATTCCAGCGCGGCTCGTTGGCCATCCAGATCCAGGTCGTCGCCATTCTTGGAGAGAGCACCCCAGTTTCGGGGATCAATGCCCTTTCCCTTGTCGAGAGCGGATGGTCCTTCGCCTCTCGAAGTAGTCTCGCTTGTCTCATCACCCTGCCTCCCAGCAGGCCTATTTTTTAGGGCAGTAATTCTTTTATTAATTCTAACGCGGTCATCTGGAGTAAGTCCCCTTTTAGCTTCGCGTACCACACGATTTAACTCGTCATCCAAGACCTTGGAGTGACGTCGCTTCTCACACGATGCTGACCTCGTTCTTTGTCCTTTGCGGCTGACTGTAGTCCAGCCCAGATCATCGTTCTTATTGTTCCCGTCCTCGGGAGTTGGCTCTGACGCGTCGTCGTCACTCGGTAATCCATCTGATCCAGATTCAGTATGGATTACAGCCATTACTTCTAAGTGAGTAGCTATAAATGTTTGTTTCCTGCCCACTGGTACCCTCAGGTCACCAGGCATCATAGGCGAGCTTTCATACTCGTGTCCCAGAAGCACCGGCGAGTAAAGCTTCGAACTGGGACCCACTGGCGAGGTACTCCTCGAGCCGGGCACCGATGAGGTTATCCTCAAATCGGGGAAAGCCTCGTTAAGAGGGAGCACGCTCCCACGGACAACATCGCTGTATCATCTTGGTGCGGTTCCATTCTGATCTTCCTGTGCATTGGCACTTCGGGTGCTTTTGTCGGAAGGTGGAGGTACACTAAGGGGTGAGTCAGCGTCTTTTTGTGGGTTAGGGCTCACTGGCAAGGAGTTTGCGCGGGAGCGCCCCTTGTTTCGTAGATTGTATCTCAAAGACATTTTTCAAGTTTGTAAAAGGGTAAGTAGTATTGGGGTTATAGGTTTTGAGTGAGACTTGGTTGGCGTACCCTTGATTGTACGGTGGATGATCGGTCCACATCAAGTATTGGGAAGCGCGAACGGGTTTTTTTTAAAGAGTAGAGTGAGAGAGTAGAGAGTCTGAGGCAAAAATATGTAGCGGCGACCAGTAGTTGTTACTATGGACGACGATACACCAAGATCTCAGTGCACAATTGCCAGACTAAAATCTGTTATTGAGAGAGAGACCGAAGGGAAATTTTACAGCGGAGCGACTACTTATAATACGAGGCAGGAATACTCGGAACGATATATTGTATGGCGACATACGTGTGAGGGCCGAACGTCTCTTATGACAGTTCGGCCGAGCCTGAATGATTGAATGTCTCGTTCGTCACACTAGTCCACCATGTCCAACGTACATGCCATTAGCAACCGCATACAGTAGACTACATCATAATGCATAATGTGAAATTAGCACCATCATGCTCTTTACAATTCCATTATGATGATGGTGCTAATTTCACATTATGCATTATGATGTAGTCTACTGTACATGGATTGGACTGTGTGTATCAACAAGGTTACGGCTGCTCAATCCATTTTATAAACCTAGCTAACAGATACTACTCATGGCTACGCCACTCACGACAGTGAGATGAATAGCCTGGTGCACTCAA
>Ga0307518_10004340_pt1 | contig 10172 bp, 10 predicted proteins | sample 25_EM_MG_FD_203889 | JGI IMG/M metagenome (GOLD analysis project Ga0307518, IMG submission 203889) | Populus trichocarpa ectomycorrhiza microbial communities from riparian zone in the Pacific Northwest, United States - 25_EM | ecosystem: Host-associated > Plants > Roots > Unclassified | place...
ACACATACCACACAACATCATATTTATATATGCATAGGTTCATATTACATTATAATAACATATGCATAAGTTTGCATCCCTATTCGAATATTGTTATAGTTACTAGATTATACAAAAGTGTTGAACGACAATTCTACAACTAGGACATTCGTTCCTATAAAATACATAACACCTAAACATGCGAATACACAGTTCTTTTAAAAATATATGCACCCGTGGATCGGGATTTCGTATGCACATTGATCGTGTGATGTTCCTATTACAAAAGCAAAATGGATACAAGAATTATAAATAATGTAAACATGATAATAAACAACTAGAAGAATGTTATCGTTACTTTTCGTTATCAACTTAGTGAGTACATTCCTTCTTTTACTTCTCATATGCATATTACAATCCTTATTATTTCGTTCAATGTATTATCTTTACTTATACGCCCAAACCTCTCCATAGGAGTTGTGGGGCCAAAGTTAAAACATCGGTCAAGGTTAATTACTTTGCTTTAACCCGTTCATCCACCTTGGATGCTTTTAGTTGTAGCTAACGCAATATCCAAACTCGGTCATCCATCTCGGATGTCATTAACCGAAGTTAATCACATGATCAAATCAGTCATCCATGTAGGATGTCATTAGCCAAAGCTACTCATCATATTCATCTCGCCCATCCATGTAGGATGTCATTAGCCAAAGCTTAATCATTATACTCAACCCGGTCATCCATCTAGGATGCCAATAGTTGAAGCTAATCATTATACTCAATCAAGTGTTCCACAAGCGATTTATTATTCATTACAAGACAACACTAAATCATTCGTAATGAATTCATTCAGAAAATTTATATTATACTAGGAAAGGGTGGAAACCACCTACCTGTTCCTCTTGTGGAGTGCCCTCGTCCGGTCGAAGATCCGATCTCGGTTGTACCACATGACATATTAAATGATCATAATCAACATACTTGTATCAAGCAACCATATAACCATCATCATACATATCCCAAGAATACTCATGTTCACATTCAAGTGTTCCACACATTATACAATCATACAATGAACATCATCATATTAAGACACTTCTCTTTATTTTAAATGTGACCACTCACGGGCATCCTAGTGTTTAATTCTTGAGTTTCGTAATGACTTAGATCAGACCGATGAAAAAATCATCACAAGCATTAAATCATTTCTGATATGGAATTCATCAACGGACTAAGCCGCTGGTGTCACGGAAAGTTGTCAGCGAAAACTGGGTCGCTGGTGACATATAAATCATCAGCGAAAACTAGTTTGCTAGTGACAGAAATCGTCAGCGAAAACTACTTTAATGGCTGACGTCTGGAATCGTCAGCGAATACATTCACTATCAATTCAGAAATCATCAATGAAAACTGAGTCGCATCGACTCAAAAATCATCAACGAAATTGCTTCCTTGGCTAATGCTTGGATTCGTCAGCGCACACACTCACTGTTGACTCGAAAAATCATTGACAAAAATTGCGTTGTTGCCGACCCAGAAATCATCAACACGATCCAGTTCTATTATTAGTGCATGAAATCATCAGTGCACATAAGCTATTATTGACTAAAAAATTATTGACAAAAATTGCATCGTTATTGATCCAGAAATCGTCAATGCGATCCAGTTCTACTGCTGGCGCATGAAATCATCAGCGTACATAATCTACTATTGACTCAAAAATTATTGATGAAAACTGCATAGCTACTTACCTGAAAATCATCAACGCGATTCAGTTCTACTACTAGCGCATCAAATCATCAATGCACATAACTTATTGTTGATTCAGAAATCGTTGATGAAAACTGTGTCGCTGCTGACCCAGAAATCATCAACGCAATCCATGTCTCTACCGATTTAGAAATTGTCAGTGATGATTGAGTCACTTTTGTTTTTTACTCTTTCCCTCGGCTAAGCATAAGGTCCACACTAGGTTTTCCCCCTTTATAACTCACCCCTAACCGAGTTTGAACATATACCGAAATCAATTACATTTAAATTTTATCACAAGACCATCAACAATGCACAACCAAATCTCAACATGTATATTCTTCCAAAGAATCCCTTAATCATCACTTCAAGGCCGACACCTAGAGTTGCCACACACATTCATATTATGTTTTCATTGGTAGCACGACAATTTATTAACATAATTTAATAGCAATTTCATACTACATAAGGGTTTCATTTCCGTCCTATGACTTGTTTCCCCTAAGGTGTTCATCATGATATATCCCTTCATGGTTCTCACTTTTTCTATGGTCGGACATTGCTATCCATTTCTCTCTAATTTATGTATGTGCAATTCATCATTTTTTATCATAAGTATATTCGCAACCATATGCTACAACCATACCTTCATTCACTTGGTTCATAACCATGCAAATTCATCAATCACATAGCAAAATCAAAGCATTAATATCAACATGAATTCAGTTTCAGCACAAATATGCTCCTAGGAATTCAACAAGGTCACGATCCATGCATTCTATCATTTCATCTCACATTTCATACAAGTTCATTAATCACATGTGTAACAGCCCGGCCCAACTTGCCATATATTATCCGCTTTGGGCCTTACCGCCCTCATGGTTTTGTTCCTGGTGACGCAAGCCCACTTCTAAGCCTGATGCCCCAAAACACGTATGACAAGTTAGCGACCAGCACTCTTAATAAGGCCAGTTACCACTCCCTCACCCGCCAATGTGGGATATTACAATCCACCCCCCTTAAAGAGCCCAACGACCCCGTCGGCACAATCGGACAGCTAGTAAGGTCGGCTCTGATACGAAATGTAACAGTCCAACCCAACTTGTCATATATTGTCCGCTTTGGGCCTTACCGCCCTCACGATTTTGTTCATGGTGACTCTAGCCCACTTTTGAGCCTGACGCCTAAAACGCGTATGACAAGTCAGCAACCAGCACTCTTAATAAGGCCAGTTACCACCCCCTCACCCGCCGATGTGGGATATTACAACATGTGCAAGGTCAAGACATTAACTTTACCATAGATTCTGTTTTAGCATGTTTTTAGGACTTCAACAAGATCATAATTTAGGCATTTCATCATTTTATTCCACATTCCATTCATTCTTTCAATTTGGTCAGCCCCCCTCTTAGGTTTACACCCTCAAAGTCACTCATATTCACATATATTTCTTTTGTAAAAGTATGTCCTTGTGTTCTTCTATTCATTATTCTACTTAGAGCTTCACATTTTATCCTTGTATTCTTCTATTCATTATTCTACTTAAAGCTTCACATTTTATCATTCCCGAAAGCATAAGTGCAAGAACCCTAAGCCTTCTACTTTGGGGTTTCATCCTCTTCTTGTCCTGAAATCATGAGGTAGTATCTAGCCAAGGAAGTGATATTCCTCATACCTCACATTTTTAACAACTCTAGGGAAGGTTTAATGATATTATTCTTCTCTTCCTCTCGGTTTCTTCTCTTTTTTTCCTACTGCAGCAGCCGGTCCTCTAGGCTCCCTTTTTTTTATGGTTTCATTTGCCTCTCTTCTCTCTAACTCTCCCTTCACTCAAACATTCAAGGAAGACAACATGCAACTGGGTTTGGCAGGTTTTTTTTGGAAGAGAGACTGTTATAGCTCGAGCTGTAGCTGATTTTTTGGGAAAAGAAGAGTCATCTTTTTTTCTCCCTCTTTTATTTATATCACTAAAAAATGTGATGGGGTCCTTAGGGGGGCTGATTATTCATGTTCTTATCCCTCTTTTAGGTTATCTTAGAGCTGGTTACTACCCCACAATTCCCACCTAGGATAGGCTGGATTTCCTTCCTCATTTTCCACCTAGAATAGGCCAGTTTGTTCTCCTTAATTCTTGTTTAGCTTAGGCTAGCCTTTTACATAAAGTTTTTGTCGGGTTTTACATGGCCCATGACGTAATGCTGATCGTCTATCTAGTTCAAACTATATAGGTTACTTTACGACTATGTTGCTTAAAATGATAGTTCAAGAATGTAATCAGAAGTCGCATGATAGTTGGGAGACTTGCTCAAAGTTAACCCAGCAACATTATTAGAATTAAAACCACCACCCAACAATTAGCAAATTACAAATGAGAAGTTTAAGGAAGACGTCATGAAGATAGTTGGTCTTTGACAAGTCAATTTTAGTTCTTTTAAGCCGAAGTTAGGGTTGAGTTGAGCCCTTCTTGCATATGGATTAGGTTGATTATAGGTTACCTCATATATGTTGAAGTCCCCTAGAAATCAGCCTTGCCCCAAATGCTTTAAATAAGCCAATTTAGTGCTTCATTTAGCTTCTTAGCCTTTGACCTTGTGATTTGACCAATTGGCACCTCTAGTGGATCCTTTGTTATAGTGGGTTCATCCGTATCACTTTATCTCACCTCTCTCAAACTAAAGGATCGATATGTGAATAAAATGAAGTTTTGGACCAAAACATAAAAGGGTCAAACTAAAGGGATCAAAAATAAGATTTTCCAAAGTATAGAGGTAAAATCGTTGAAAATTGCCCCATAAACAGTAGTGGGAAAAAAAGGCTTTCATTTTTCTCTCAATTTCAATTTTGGTTCTCATATCTTGATTTTTTTTATAAGCAATGAAACCAAAATTTATCATTTAAAATCGAGTATCAAATTAGTGTTAGAATGTTTTTCTAACACCTCAAAAACCTCGTAGAAAGCAAATTAAAACAAATAATCTAGCCTAATTCATATTCAATGCAAGTAAAAGTATGACATTAAAAAAAAAAGTTTGATGATTGGAGTGGGAAAAAAATTTAAGGATAAAAAAAAGAAACACAATCACAATCAATAGTGTTTCCTCTTGGAAGCTTCATAGTTAAAAAGCCATACATGTTAGGTTTCTTAATTAATTAATTGGTAGAGAAAACTCTAAAAACTTTTATATGTTGTATAAGATCTTTATTTCATTCTTTTCACTTTTGAAGAATATTCTATAAGTTTGTTTAAATACAAAAAAAATCTAATTATTAAAATCGTAGTTAAATTGAAAGTCCTAATTCAAATAGCAAAAAGTGTTAATTATTAAACTTGTTTACTAAGATTAAGTGTATTGAAGTTAGTACAACGAATAACTATGAAAAACAAAAATACCATGAATTTAGTGATAGTAGTGAAGAGTATGATATTAATTAAGAACTTTCAAGATTGTAAAAGACATTTTATAATGTCTATATATATTATATGAAGGTTGATAATGAAAAGTGTGAGAGTACTATTATTAGTGTATTGTATTCCACCAAATCATGTGAGTAGCCCCTCCTCCTCTATCATTCTATTACTGTTTTTTCCAATAAATTTTGTATTAGAGCTTGAGAGTAGATATGGCTTCCAATAATAACAGTGCTTAGTTTCATATTCCTCATCTTATAAAACAAAACTATGATTTGTGATGTATTCAATACAAGGCACTACTAAGATCATAAGAGTTATGGGAGTTAGTTAAAGATGGTTACACTGAACTAGAATCAACAAGAGAAGAGGCAGCAATGAGTAATGTAGAAAGACAAATGTTGAGAGAATCAAGGAAGAATGATAATAAGGCTTTATTCACGATTTATCAAGGACTTGATGAAGCAACTCTTGAGATGGTGGCACCAACAAAGACATCAAAGGAAGCATGGGAAATGCTTAACAAGACTTATAGTGGAGTTGAAAAGACAAAAAAAGGTATAGTTGCAAGCATTAAGAGAAGACTTTGAGAAGTTGAATAAAGAAAGTAATGAGATAGATTCAGATTACTTCACAAAAGTAATCTCTTTAGTGCACCAGATGAGAGTAAATATGGTGAAAATATTGATGATGTTCATGTGATGGAGAAAATTTTGAGGTCTCTGGATTTTATCATGTGGTTGTAGCAATTGAAGAATCAAGGGATTTGGAAGATCTGACAATAGAAGAATTAATGGGTTCCTTACAAGCTCATGAGCAAAAAATTGATAGAAAGAAGAAGGAAGATCTATTGAACAAGTATTGTAGACAAAGTTAACTGTGAAGAATGTTAGCGAATTTGGTAGAGGAGCATTATAAAGAGGAAGGTTCTTTCACAGAAGAGGAAGAGAAGGAATATCATTTAGAAATCAAGAATCTCGTGGTGCACAAAATCAAAATTTTAATTTCAGAGGTCATGGTAGAAGCAGAGGAAGAGGTCGTGGAGGATATTCAAATTGGAGGAATAATAATGCAAACACACAATGTTATAATTGTAGAGAGTATAATCATTTTGCTTCAGATTGTTCACAATACAAATTTAAAGACAAAAATGTCAACTTTGCTAAAAAAAAACTGATTCTGAAGAACCTGCATTATTGTTGACCTGTGAAAAATTTAATGGCAGCAACTCTAGCACCTGATATCTAGATGCAGGAGCATCAAATCATATGTGTGGTATGAAGGAAGCATTAATTGATATCGATGAAAATTATATAGATAACATTGCCTTTAGAGATCTTTCTCAAAGACTAGTTGAAGGAAAAGGCAGAATTCTTATTAGACTTAAGAATGGTGAGCAGAAGTTCATTTCAGAAGTTTTTATGTTCCAGCATGAAGAATAACATTCTAAGTTTGGGATAGTTTCTGGAGAAAAGCTTTGAAGTGCAGATGAAAGATAAGAATCTAAAGATTTTTGATGAGTCTGGAGCTGCAATTGCTTCAGTTAAAATGACTAGAAACAGGATGTTTCCTCTAGATCAGAGTATATATCTGTCAAAATGTTTTAAGGCAGAAATCTCCAACATGATGAATTTATGGCATCTGTGATATGGACATTTAAAGTTTGGATCACTGATGTTGATGGAGAAAAACAAAATGGTTCTTGGAATACCAAAGTTAAAGCATACAAGCAAAATGTGTGAAGTGTGTATAATGGAAAAGTAGCACAGAAAACCATTCCCAAAGAAGAGTTCAAGAGCATCTTAGCCTCTCGACCAGGTGTATTCAGATGTGTGTGGCTCTATTTCGCCTACTTCAATAGGTGGATGCAAGTATTTTCTCACTTTTACTAATGATTTCGGTGGTAAGACACGGATATATGTATTAAAAGAAAATAAAGAAGTGCTGAGCAAATTCAGGGAGTTTAATAATTTAGTAGAAAAACAAAGTGAGTGCAACCTAAACTCTCTAAAAATAGATAGAAGAGGAGAGTATATATGATTTTGATGTTTATTGTAAAGAAAATGATATTGTTCATCAGCTCACAATGCCACAAACTTCATAACAGAACAGAGTATCAAAGAGAAAAAATAGAACTATAATGAACATGGTTAGATGTATGCTAAAAGAAAAAAACTATCCAACAAAGTTTTAGGGAGATGCAGTTGTATGTATTGTGTATTTGTTGAACAGATTTCCAATAAAAAGACTTCAGAAGATCACGCTAGAAGAAGCATGGAGCCTGAAAAAACCAAGAGTTGATCATTTGAGAATTTTTGGCAGTGTTGCTTATGCCAATTTTCAATAAGAAAAAAGAACTAAACTTGAAGATAAAAGTCAGAAATGCATACTGCTGCGATATGGAGAAATTTATATGGTTACAACTTGTACAATCTGATGACAAAGAAGGTGATCATGTCAAGAGATGTGAAGTTTGATAAAGAGCAAGAATGAAACTGGAATTCTGAAGATCAGCCACATAAATTAATTGTAGATGAAGAACAAATTCAGAAAAATAAAGAAGAAATCATGTTAGCTCCATCTCCATCAACTTAAAACAGTCATACTTGTCCTTCAAGCTCAACAACAAGAAAGAAAAAGAGCATATAAGAGATTTATGATATAACAGAAAGAATCAATCTTGATGATATTAATATGCTTTGCTTGTTTTCAGGAAATGATCCTATTACATTTGAAGAAGCATATCAAGAAGATAAATGGAAAAAAGCAATAAAGAAGGAGATCAATTCCATTATAAAAAATAATACATGGAAATTGACAACACTTCCCAAAGGACACAATGCAATAGGAGTAAAATGGATCTTCAAGATAAAGAGGAATGCAGAATGAGAAATTGAAAAACATAAAGCCAGATTAATAGTGAAGAGGTATAAGCAACAATATGGAGTTGATTATGAAGATGTTTTTGCTCTAGTAGCAAGAATGAAAATAGTAAGACTGATGATTTCCCTAGCAGATTAGAAAAGATGGAAGATATTTCAGATGGATGTAAAGTCAGCATTCTTGAACGGCAACCTTGAAGAGAAAGTTTATGTAGAACAACGAGTTGGCTTTATGGTAAAAGGACAATAAGAGAAGGTTTGTATATTGAAGAAAGCTCTTTATAGACTTAAATAAGCACCAAGAGCATGAAACTCCAAAATTGATGGTTATCTTTCATAAAAGGATTCACAAGATGTCCTTATGAACATCCATTATATATGAAGAAAAGTTTACAAGGTAGAGTAATGTTTATTTATTTATATGTTGATGATATACTTTTCACAAGGGATAATCATACTATGGTTCAAGACTTCAAGCAATCCATGGTGAAGGAATTTGAAAAGACAAACTTAGGTCTCATTGCCTACTTTCTAGGATTAGAGGTGAAGCAGTGCAGTGATGAAATCTTCATTTCACAAGTCAAGTATGCAACAAAAGTTTTGAAGAAATTTGTTATGGAAGATTGTTGTCCAGCAGACAATCCAGTTGAATATGGAACCAAATTAACTAAAGAAGGAGAAGGAGATTTAGTTAATCCTATATACTACAAAAGTATTATGGGTTGCTTATATTATTTAACATGTACCAGGCCAGACATTTTGTTTGGCGTTAGCTTGATTAACAGATATATGGAGAAGCCAAGAAGTTCACATTTGAAGACAACAAAGAGGATCCTTTATTTTATTAAAGGAACTACAAGTTATGGATCATTTTATTCATCTTCACATAATCTTGAAATTACAGGTTATAGTGATAGTGACTGGGCAGGAAACTTGGAAGATAGAAAAAGCCCAACTGTATTTGTATTCTTTATGGGAGAAACAACTTTCACGTGGACATTAAAGAAACAATCTATTGTTGCATTATCCACATGTGAAGCAGAATACATTGTTGTTGCATCGTGTGTGTGTCATGCAATATGGCTAAGGAAATTGATGGAAGATTTGCAAAAACAGAGCAAGGCTACACAAATCTTTATTGATAAAAAGTCTGCTATAGTACTTGTAAAGAATCCAGTTCATCATGAACGTTCAAAACATATTGATACTCGATTTTACTTCATTAGAGAGCATATAAAAGAAGGCGATATGGAGTTAGTTCATGTCAAAACTCATGAACAAAAAAATCTAGTTCATCATGAATGTTCAAAACATATTGATACTCGATTTCACTTCATTAGAGAGCACATAAAAGAAGGCGATGTGGAGTTAGTTAATGTCAAAATCATGAACAAATTGCTGACATTTTTTAAAGTCATTAAAGACTCATGCTTTTTGCTATTTGCAGAAGAAGCTTGAAATTATGAAGATGGATGAAACAGGCTTAAGAGGGGAGAATGTTAATTATTAAACTTGTTTACTAAGATTAAGTATATTGAAGTTAGTACAATGAATAACCATGAAAAACAGAAATATCATGAATCTAGTGATAGTATTGAAGAGTATGATATTAATTAAGAACTTTCAAGATTGTAAAAGACATTTTATAATGTCTATATATATTATATGAAGGTTGATAATAAAAAGTGTGAGAGTACTATTATTTAGTGTATTGTATTCCACCAAATCATGTGAGTAGCCCCTCCTCCTTTATCATTCTATTACTGTTTTTTCCAACAAATTTTGTATCATAGCTTGAGAGTAGATATGGCTTCCAATAATAACAGTGCTTAGTTTCATATTCCTCATCTTACAAAACAAAACTATGATTTGTCGTGTATTCAATACAAGGCACTACTGATGCAACCATATTATTTGATAGTTTCACCCACATCTACCTAATATTTTGTCCATGTTTTATATATAAAATGTCTTGATATTCTTTGTTTTATGTTTTGAAGGTACTTTTGGATGAAAGATGCAAAAAGGAGATAATTGGCAGATTTGACGTTTAGTCGATGTTTTGTGCAGAGCGTGAGTTCTAGAGATCGAAATGAAGTGATTCCAGTGGCACTAAAAAGCTAACATCCATACCTTTCTGGAAGTGTAATGCA
>Ga0307518_10004341_pt1 | contig 10172 bp, 8 predicted proteins | sample 25_EM_MG_FD_203889 | JGI IMG/M metagenome (GOLD analysis project Ga0307518, IMG submission 203889) | Populus trichocarpa ectomycorrhiza microbial communities from riparian zone in the Pacific Northwest, United States - 25_EM | ecosystem: Host-associated > Plants > Roots > Unclassified | place...
AGTTGTATGGTTTCTCCTGGACGATGCTATATATGTCGAGGAGAAGGTCATAAGTGGAAAACCTGTCAGTACTTGGGAAGAGGATGTCATCACTGTGGTGAGAAGGGTCACTTTAAAAGGGAATGCCTCCAGTTAAACACCGAACAACCTCAGAGACATAGGCAGCAAAGTCAGAGTCATCAGCAGTCCATCACAGTAAAGAAACCGGGAAGGTCGACTTAGTCAGGAACTAACTCAAATAGGGGACAACCCAGAGCGCAAAATGAAAAGGATCAAGGAAGGGTTTTCCATATGACCCAGGAGGATGTCAAAGCAGCATCAGATGTGGTGGCAGGTATGCTGCAAATGAATGACTATCAAATGTATGTTTTGTTTGATTCTGGTGCCACTCACTCCTTTATAGCAAATAAAAATGTAACCAAATTGAGTAAGGAAACAAAAAGGATAGAAAAAGGATTTATTATTGGGACACCTTTGGGTGAAACTGTGGAAACAAATGTTGTATTTGAAGGGGTGGAAATTAACATTAATGGGTGTGAACTAGAAGCAGATTTAATACCCCTAGAATTAAGTGATTTTGATATAATTCTAGGTATGAATTGGTTGGGAAAAATAAGGCTCGTCTAGACTGCTTTACAAAAACGGTAACCTTCCAAGAGGCTAAGGGTGAAACAATGGTCTTTAAGGGGGAGAGAATTTCCAATTTTACAAATATAATCTCGGGTATGGTTGCGAGAAAACTAATAAAGAAAGGTTGTACAACATACCTTGCCTATGTGATAAATTCAAAAAAGGGTAAAATGGGACTGTCTGACATTCCAATTATGAGGGAATTTCCGAACGTATTTTCGGAAGAATTGCCAGGACTACCCCTAGAAAAAAAAGTTGAGGTCACCATAGATATATTGCCTAGGGTGTCTCCTATAGCTCAACCACCATATAGAATGGCCCCAAAAGAATTGGATGAGTTGAAAATTCAATTGCAGGAGCTTTTAGACAAAGGGTTCATACGACCAAACAACTCACCTTGGGAAGCACCCGTATTATTTGTGAAGAAGAAAGATGGAACGTTGAGGCTTTGCATAGATTACCGTCAGCTGAATAAAGTGACGGTAAAGAACAGATATTCGCTTCCGTGAATAGATGATTTGTTCGATCAGTTGAAGGGTGCCAAAGGTTTCTCAAAGATTGATTTAAGATCAGGATACTACCAGATGCGAATCAAAGGGCAAGATGTGCTGAAAACTGCCTTAGAACTCACTACGAACAATTCGAGTTCTTGGTGCTACCCTTTGGATTAACTAATGCCCCCAACACTTTTTATAGATTTAATGAACCGAGTATTCCAACCATACCTTGATAAATTTGTTCTCGTATTCATCGATGACATCTTGGTTTACTCCAAATCCTATGAGGAGCATGAACAACACCTGAGACAAACACTACAGACTCTAAGGAGCCGCTAGTTGTATGCCAAGTTGGATAAATGTGACTTCTAGTTAAAAGAAGTTACCTTTTTAGGGCATGTAGTGTCTTCAAAGGGCATTTTTGTGGACCCTTAGAAGGTGGAAGCAGTTTTGAGATGGGAAAGGCCTACTACGATAATTGAAATTCGTAGTTTTCTCGGATTGGCAGGGTAGTATAGAAGATTTATCGAAGGGTTTTCAACGATAGCAACTCCATTGACACGACTCACTAGAAAGAACATAAGATGGGAGTGGTCAAAGGAGTGCGATGAGAGCTTTCAAGAATTGAGGAAAAGGCTTACTACTGCCCCCGTACTAATCCTTCCATCCGGAATAGAAAGCTTTGTAGTCTATGGTAATGCCTCAAGAAAAGGACTGGGTTGTGTTCTAATGCAGCATGGAAAAGTAGTTGCCTATACATCGAGACAACTGAAGACTCATGAAATCAACTACCCAGTTCATGACTTAGATTTGACAGCAATAGTTTTTGCTTTACGAGTATAGAGGCACTACTTATACGGATCCCGTGTTCAAATTTTCACAGATCATAAGAGCCTTAAATATCTAATGTCACAGAAGGAGTTGAATATGCGACAACGGAGATGGGTAGAATTAATTAAAGACTACGACTGTATTATAGATTATCATCCAGGAAAAGCGAATGTAGTCGCGAATGCTCTCAGCTATAAAGACAAGGCGATTAGGGGTGGACCAGCGACTTGGAATGAGGAAACTATGATTGGACTAAAGAGATTGGGGGCAGTATTAAGTCTTAGTCCGGAAGGATCCTTAATGGCTCAACTAAGGGTGAAGGCAGGATATCGAGAGCAAATATTAGAGGCACAACAACTTGGTAATGAGGTGTTAAAAGTAAGAATCAAACTGGAATCGGGGGGTGAAACTCTTTTTCGAATGAGTGATGATGGAATAGTGATGTAGGGGCGACGTATGTATATGCCTGACGAGAAAGCCCTTAAACAAAAGTTACTACGAAAGGCTCACGAGTCTAAGTTCACTGTACATCCAGGTAGTACTAAAATGTACCAAGATCTGAAACAATACTACTGGTGGCCAAATATGAGAAAAGAAGTGGTTGGTTACATGGCAAAATGTAGTATTTGCCAACAAGTAAAAGTAGAACACCAAAAACCAGCAAGGCTGTTACAACCATTACCAATCCCTGAGTGGAAGTGGGAGATGATCACAATGGACTTTGTGTTGGGACTACCCAGAGGAAAGAGGGGAAATGATGCAATCTGGGTCATTGTGGATCGACTAACTAAGTCTACCCTTTTCCTACCAGTAAAGATGACAGGTCCAGTTGACAAGTTGGCTAAGATTTATGTGAACGAAGTTGTAAGGCTTTATGGAGTCCCAACATCAATTGTTTCAGACTGAGACTCAAGATTTACTTCATGTCTCTAGCCGAGCATACAACGTGCCTTAGGAAAAAATTTGAGTATCAGTACTGCCTTTCATCCACAAACTGATGGCCAATCTGAGAGAGTTATTCAGATCTTAGAGGATTTACTAAGGGCATGTGCTTTGGAATTTAGTGGAAACTGGGAGGAGCACCTGTCACTAGTAGAATTCACGTATAACAACAGTTATCAGACAATAATTGGAATGGCCCCATTTGCAGCTCTTTATGGCAGAAAGTGTAGGACACCCTTGTGTTGGGAAGAAGTTGGGGACATAAAGCGGTATGGGGCAGAATTAGTACAAATCACTACTAAAAAAGTGAGGATTATTAAGGATCGAATGAAGGTGGCTCAGGATAGACAGAAGAAGTATGCGGATATTCGAAGAAGACCACTTGAATTTTGTCTTGGAGATAAAGTATTTCTGAAGGTAGCTCTATGGAAGCACATGCTGAGATTCAGCATGAAGGGGAAGTTAGCTCTGAGGTTCATTGGACCATTTTGAAATCTGAAAACATATCGGACCTGTAGCATATGAAATAAACTTGCCCTCATAGTTGGCCAAGGTTCACAATATATTCCATGTTTCTTTGCTGCGAAAAGCCGATGTAGACCCTTCGAGAGTGTTACCTCAAGTGCCAGTGGAGGTAAAAGAAGACTTAACGCTTGAGGTAAGACCGATAAAGATACTCGATTGAGGCAAGAAAGAACTTCGTAATAAGAAAGTTCCCATCATTAGAGTCTTATAGTGAATCTCACAAATCGAGGAAGAAACATGGGAGAGAGAATCAGAAATGAGACGAAAATTCCCCGACTTGTTTATAAACTCAAGTACATCACTCAAATTTCGAGGATGAAATTTCTATTAGGAGGGCAGAATGTAAACCCCTGGAAAATAAATAAATAAAAGTGAAGAAATTCATGCATATGGTTAAATAAAAACATGAATTCAGAAATTTTTTAATATAAATTTTCGAATGAAATAATTCGAGACATTATAATAAACCCAGTAATGTTGAGGGTTGGATTTAATTGAAGAGAATAATACACTTAAAGGAAAAGGGGGCCTAAATGAAAATAAGGGAAAATATAGAGTATAAGTACTCTCTCCTTACCAAAAATCTGCAGGAACCATAAGGAGAGAAAATAGGGAGTTTTTTACCCATTCTTGTGAAATCAAGAGAGAAACACTAAAATTTCAAGAACCTATCCAAGATTAAGGGTTTATAGATGGAATAAACACTTGAGAGCAAGGGGTTACCAAGAAATTGAACAAGAAGAAAAGAAAGGATGGAGTTCAAAATCTTCAACTAGTTGAAGATCAAAATCTTAATTCGTACCGGGTAAGGTGTTCTAAACATGATCTTAAAAATTCATTTTAAATTTGATAATGAATTGATGCCTTGTTATTGAATCATAGGTTAGGGTTCTTAGACATGAATTGGGGAAAAAGTACTTATTGTTAAGATTAAGTTAATTCATGTATGTGGTCTGTAGTTTATGAAAGTATTGTGTGAAGGGGAGGGGGAGACGAATCTAGACAGACTTGTCTCTTGACTTTCTGTGAGATTTCATATAGGAGGATGACGGAATTAGGATCGGATTCCTTCATAGAAATTGTAGATTTGAATGTTAGCTAACCAAGGAAATTGGTCTTGCTCAATTTAGAGATGTAGAACTCCAGTTATGGGTTACCAACCAAGACCGAGTCGTGACTGATTATGTAGGGCAGTAGGACTGATTAGTTGATGAGCATTTTTGACTATCTTGGAGGAAGAACTGGGTTCTCCTTCCTTTAGAGAACTAGTAGTCTCGTGGCTTAACTTTTTAACGAGATAAATCTCACTTAAAATGGAGTTTTAGAACTTTAGATATAGTTAAAACTCTGATGAGTGTTCAGACAGTAACAGTTCAATGTCTAGACAGTAACAGTTGGACAGTAATAGTTCAATGTGTAGACAGTAACAGTTCAAATGTCTAGACAGTAACAGTTCAAAGTTAGACATTAACAATTCAATGTGTAGACAGTAACAATTCAATGTGTAGACAGTAACGATTGGACAGTAACAGTTCAATGTGTAGACAGTAACAAGTCAATTTCATTCTTCATATAGATTTTTAGTTCTCAATTTAATCGCATCGAAAATTCCAAATTTTTACCATGTTTAATTGTCACAGCCTCACATTAAGTGTTTCATCCATAATAATTAAACATACATTTTATGCTAAATTCCATCAAACAATTACCATCTCCATTAACAAACCCAAAAGAACCAAAGAAAACTAGGAAAAGATAAAAAATTCCTAAATTGGATAGTAGCAAAAATGGTCTAACCGTTTTGTAAAATATTCTGACTGTTTTCTTAAATCGGTCTAGTTATTTCTCAAAAAGGCTAAACCATTTTGGTTCTGGACAATTTCATTTTTTATTTCTCTCTCTAGCTGAATGCAACATCAAAGAAGGAATATGAATAGTTTTCTTCTCATTTGTATAATTTAAGGCTCTTAAGCATATTTATTACTCTTTTTCTCTTTAAGATTACCTACTTTACCATTGGAAAGTCCTCAATTTTTTTTTTTTAAAAAAAGAACTTTTATAGGTATCTAGAGGCATTCATCGTGAGAAAATTCCCTTTACTTTAGAGAAAAGAGTCATTTGAATGGACATTTGATCAACATCTAATTTAACCACCAAAGAACCTTATTCCAAAGCACATCGGATTTTTAAACATAATCAATTGGCATCGTCTATGGGAAAATGATTAAGAAAAACCACAAGTTTTCTTTTTACAACTTGTGTTTGACATTTCAAGATCATTCCATGACGGATAACCAAGACGCACCTGGACTTGGATACGTAACAGATCAACATCTTAATGCATGTACTTGTACGCAACTAGAATTCTAACAACTTATTAATCAAGTACAACTCCTGATTCAAATGGTGTTAGCTACTTAGGGGAAAAATCAAGTCATGTTGCCCCAACAAGTCTTGACACCCTTAGTAACATCAGAGGCCTTGATACCACCATAAAAGGTCGCTCCTAGTGCGTGCAAGCAATAACACTACTTTAAAAAGTCTAGGCAAAACAATATTCGAGAAAGTGTCATGCCTTAATGTTCATCAAGTCCCATGAAGGATCACTCTCATCATCATGATACCCCTACATAAAGTGGGTATTCAAGGCATGTTACTTATCATTATCATGGGATGGGTAATAGCCACCAATCTCATCATTCCACGCCAGAATACTCAAGTTCCCCGAAACCAAGCAGACAAAAGGCTGAATGGAGGTCAACCTTTGAGCACGTTTGAGAAGATGTCTACAACCCTCATCAAGTGTGGGGCTCTCCCTCGTCTAGACAATTTTTGAATACCTGAATTCCTCAAGACTATATCTCTATAAAAATGATATTGGATAAATATGATGGTCTTGCCAATTCGAGAAAACATGTGCAAAATATGCATATTAGCTTGGAGTAGGTAATTCATGAGAGTGGGAGAATGTAAACCCCGATTGAAAATTTGGCAGAAAAGCAATCTAAGTGCTTATATAATAGATTTATCAGAAGAACCAAATAAGCATTAGAACGAACCAAGAAAAATAAATAAATATAGAAATATGAATAAAATATTATTGGGAGTGATTTACTTGGAAATAAAATTATCAATAAGTAACTAAATGAAATTCAAATTTGCCCGGGTAAAAATTTTATAAAGACAAATGTCAGGATCCAGGAATTTTATCCCAAGAACATGAAATTTACTATTTGGGATATAGAGGGAATTTGGTAAAAAATTAGTGTATGTATATATAAGTGTGCATGTGTGTGTGCTCGAGCAAGAAGAAAAAAAGAGAAAAAATATAAAGAGGGGAAACTACCATTTACATGTGAGAGAGATAAAATGGTAAAGGAAACATAAAATCTTAAGAGAAGATCTTGAGGGAACATTAACCAAGCTTAGTGAGTATTAATTGGAAGGAAGAAAAATTAAGTGTAGGTTAGTAGAAAAGGAGAGGGGAAGTTCGACCAAGATTAAAGAAGAGGAGGAGTTGGAAGCTTGATTTGGGTAGTGTTTAGAGTTTAATTACTTACTTGGTAAGGCATTCTAAAGACTTTTTATCTGATTTTTGTTATGGCTAAAGTCCTTAATTGATTGAAATTTTTGGAATTTGAAAAGCTAGGGTTCTTGAATAAATTTGGGGGATTTCAATAGATTTAATTAATGAATAAGGTAGTAAGTAGAACTATTTTTTTTTAATATCTCTTTACAACTTCTTAAATTTCATGGAGCACTTGTGTTGATTCTTGAGATTGTGTGAAATATTACTACCATGAAAATCGAAGAAGGAATGGATGTTTGATTAGAAATATAATTGATTGCTGGTCCTTATTAGATTTTGTATGTAATGGAGTCATGAGACGTTAAAAATTCTTGAGAGATTTTAAATTGGTGGCTAAAATCCATGAATTCAACAGGACTGTTACAAAAGGTGAGATATGTAAAACAGTAACAGTCAATGTCTAAGACAGTAACGGTTAAAACTAGGGATGAGCAAAAAAATAAAAAAACCGATTAAAATTTTGAAAAAACCGACCGGTTCGGTTTCGGTTTTATAAGCCTGAAACCGAAAAAACCAAACTGAACCGAATCGAACCGAACCGAAACTGAAAAAAACCAAGCCAAACCAGAAAAAACCGAGCCAAACCGGAAAAAAACCGAGCAAAACCAAGCCAAACCGAAAAAACCAAGCCAAACCGAAAAAACCGAGCTAAAACCGAGCCAAACCGAAAAAACCGAGGCAAACCGGAAAAAACCAAGCCAAACCGGTTTGAACCGGTTTTGTCCTAAAAAACCGAACTGAACCGGTTTTGGTTTGGTTATTTTTTTATATAAAAACCAAACCGAACCAAAAATGATCGCCCCTAGTTCAAACAGTACCAGTTCAAGTCTAAGCCAGTAACAGTACAGGTCTAAGACAGTAACGGTTCAAGTAGTAACAGTTCAGGTCTAAGACAATAACCATTGAAACAGTAACAGTTCAGGTCTAAGATAGTAACAATTCAAACAGTAACAGTTCAGGTCTAAGACAGTAACGGTTCAAGTCTAAGACAGTAACGGTTCAAACAGTAACAGTTCAAGTCTAAGACAATAATAGTTCAGACAATAACAGTTCAGATCTAAGACAGTAACAGTTCAAACAGTAACAGTCTTGGTCTACGACAATAACGGTTCAAACAATAACAGTTCAGGCCTAAGACAGTAACAATTAGACTTTCATATGAATATTATATATATAAAAAAAACAAGTCGTGCGGACACTTGCACGTTGATATACTAACTCTGAAAATATACATGTGTATGTATGTTATGATAAGGAAATGACTATGCATAGAAAGTGACATATATGTAATGAATGAATATGGATTCTTTATAACATTTGGCTTGAAGAATCATGATCAAAGACTTCCTTGTGATTAAGGATGAGCGACCAATATTGGATCTTCTATTGGAGGATGTCACGAGATAAGCGGAGCAGGTGTGTGATTTTCCCTCCTTTTTGCAGTTATGCAATTTAAAGTTTTTCTAGTGAATGCAATTACAATAATGTCATGTTTAATGTAAATAAAGTCTAATGTATTTACAAGATTAGCTTCTGCTAATGGCATCCGTAATATGATTGACAGGAAATGAATTACAAGATTAGCTTCGGCTAATGACATCTGGGATTGTCGGGAAATGAATTACAAGATTAGCTTCATCTAATGGCATTCGTGATAGGATTGCCGGGAGATGAATTACAAGATTAGCTTCGGCTAATGGCATCCGTTATAGGATTGTCGAGAAATGATTTACAAGATTAGCTTTGGCTAATGACGACTGCGTTGGGATGCCCGAGAACGATCGATAAGACTTGATTTATAAAGGGTATCCGTGTTTGAATGACCTGGGGAAATTTATAAATATAATTGCCCAGAGATGTCCAGGTTGGACTATGCAAAGTCATCCGGTTCGTGCAAGTAAATAAAAGTATTCAAATTAAAGATATGCAAATGAGTTCTAATTGGGTTTAAATGATTTATAAGCAAATTATATGTTGATTGTTAGAATTCCTATGGATTCAATAGAAAATTTATAATTAATTCGTATACATTACATGATCATCTAATTTATTAAAGATCAATTTTACAAAATAAAACTTTTTTATAGTAAAAAAATAATTAAAAGAAGAATGATCAAATTTAACAAATATAACTGTTATAACTCAATTTTGGGCCTGTTGGCTTGTAATTTAGTTTTACAGGGTTAAAATGTAAAATTAAAAGATCAGGGATTTATTTCGATGAAAAGTGTGATTTGTCAACTTGCGCGAATACTAGGGACAATAATATGTTTTTGTCATTTTATCCTTATCATCAAATTAATGATAGTTATCCACTTTCGAATTTGATTTTTAATTAAATTCAAAATTCAAAGAGGAGAATGAGTTTGTCTGGGACTTTATTTATCATTCATGATGGGACTCTTGCACTGTAAATACAGATCTTAGTGTATACACATAAGAGAGGCCATTACAAAAAAAAAACCTAAATCCACTGCATGAGGCCGCCCCTCCCATAGTAAAAAGCTCCTTCCTCACATCCAGTAACCCATTCCCTGTCATCATCTTCAACCAAAGCAGACCCCTCCATCCTCACTATCACCGTCCCACCATGGTCACTTCTAAAACCAGCACCCCTCACTCCCTTTTCTTTTTCCTTCAGCCAATACTGCCACCATCTTGACCAACCCGTGACAGCCCCTGCAACAACAACTTCTCTTCTCCAGCTGAGAGCCTCCCATGATAGTCCCTCATCTTTCCACTGTCAAATAAAAACCTAAACCACTGCAAACCCAACTCCAAAACATTTGGGGATGTTGAAAAGATTGAGAAGAGGGGTCAGCAGTCCGTATACTTGAGTTGAGTGGTAGTTTGATTTTACAGAGGGAGCGTAACATTATAGACCCGAGAGTGGTACTTAAACATCAAGCCAATTCTCAAAGCAGCATAGCACGTCATTGCCCTTCCCTTACATAAAACACCTTAGCCATTCAAGCATCATCCTCAAGACTTCAAAAAGGAAAAGGTTCAACATCTCATCTGAACAGGAAACATCCCTTACTATCATCACAGGAAACTAAAAGGAGGGAAGAAAATACGGGATACTGTGAGAAGCAGAACCAAGGAGAAGGTAGAGAGGAGGAGAGAGACCTAGATCGATGAATAAAAAAAAAACAGAG
>Ga0307518_10004342_pt1 | contig 10172 bp, 8 predicted proteins | sample 25_EM_MG_FD_203889 | JGI IMG/M metagenome (GOLD analysis project Ga0307518, IMG submission 203889) | Populus trichocarpa ectomycorrhiza microbial communities from riparian zone in the Pacific Northwest, United States - 25_EM | ecosystem: Host-associated > Plants > Roots > Unclassified | place...
TCCATACGCCTCAGCTATCGGCTCTTTGATGTATGCTATGGTCTGTACCAGACCAGACATTGCCCATGCAGTGGGAGTTGTAAGCCGATATATGAGCAATCCTGGAAAGCAGCATTGGGAGGCGGTAAAATGGATCATGAGGTACTTAAAAGGTTCATCGGAGACTTGTCTTACCTTCACAGTTGGTGGTTTGAAACTTGAAGGTTTTGTAGACGCTGATCTAGCAGGAGATGTTGATAGCAGAAAGAGTACTACATGATATATATACACTCTAGGAGGCATTGCTGTTTTCTGGAGTTCTACCTTGCAAAAGATCGTCGCTCTTTCAACAACAGAAGCTGAATATGTTGCAGTCTCAGAATCTGCAAAAGAGATAGTATGACTACAGAGTTTCCTGAAAGAATTGGACAAGATGAATGGAAAAGGTACTTTGTATAGCGACAGTCAGAGTGCAATCTTCCTTGCCAAGAATCCAGCATTTCACTCCAGGACTAAGCATATTCAGATCAAATACTACTTCATCCGATAATTGCTAGACGACGAGCAACTAATGCTAGAAAAGGTATGTGGAAGCAAGAATCCAGCTGACATGATAACTAAAGGAGTTACTCTTGATAAATTGAAGCTGTGTAAAGCTTCAGTTGGTCTCAAAGATTAAAAGATAGATATAGCGTCATTTGTGTCCAAGTGGGAGATTGTTATGTATGGACACAAAATGGTTGTTGGCAGCCATGTTATGGTAAGAGTCAAGAGTGGTTGCCGAAACATTAAATATGGTGGCAAAAGTGGCTGTTATAATTGACTAAAATGGAGAGGATTGTCTCCCATGTCTGCTATAAATAGAAGGATTCTATTGAGAGCTGGGTTAGACATGAAATAGAGAGAAAACGAGAGAGGGTAGTAGAGAAAGAGCTTGAGTGAGTAGAGTTAAGTTGAGAAGAGTTTTTCTCCTTCTCTTTATTTGTATTGTTTCTTTGAGTGATTAATACAAACCAGTAGCTCAGTGGAGTAGGCAAGTTGCCGAACCACGTACATTTGTGTGTGTTTGATTGCTTGAATGACCCAACACAATGTTCATGGAGAAACTCCACTTACCACTTATATTGCTGCTTCCAGTTGTGGTCGAGAACGGGAAAAGGTGATCGATGAAATCCTAACTAATTGCATTTCAGTGGACTATGGCGGCCCTAATGGTAGAAGTGCTCTACATGCAGCAAGCAAGATGGGAGATCATGGTAGGATTTTGCGCTCAAGTCTGGAGAATTAAATAATTTATATATAAAAGCCACTTATATTTGATTTTATATATCCGTGTTTGCTTCATAATTTGTTTTTTTTTAAATAAAATAAATTATACCACTAAAATTCTTTTTGAGTTTAAGTATTGGATATATATAGTAATTGACATAGACTGTGTGAAATCTCCGTTGTTGATGAAGGAAAACTTTTATTCCTTGTTTTGTTGGTTTCAGAGACAGCAAGAAAATTGTTAGAAAAAGAAAATTACAAGTTGACGAAAACAACCGATGAGAACGGCTGGTCACCACTTCACTACGCTGCCTATTATGAGCGGTCTACTCGTATAGTGGAAGTATTACTAGAATATGATGCGTCCGCGGCCTCTATTGCTGAAACAGAGAAGAAGAGAACAGCACTTCACATTGCTGTCATTCGAGGACTTGTAGACGCAATGAAAGAGATTGTTTCTCGATGTCCAGCTTGTTGTGAGCTAGTTGATAACAGAGGCTGGAATGCCCTTCACTATGTTGTGGCCAGTAAGAAAACCGAAGTATTCAAGGAATGTCTGAGGATTCCATTACTTGACAGACTTAAAACGAAGAAGGATGACAATGGAAACACGCCCTTCCATCTAATTGCTGCTTTAGCACTCAAGCTCGACAACTGGAAACCTGTTCTTTTGAATAGAGAAAAAGGAATATATGGACTTAATAAGCAAAAGCTAAGCATCAAGGACATTTATGAAGGAAATTTTGGAGAGATAGAGGTAATCAAATCCTCTATGAATTGACTGTTGTGACAATTAATGCATCCATTAAAACCATATGTGTGTGTGTCAATTATGACATGGATGGTCATTTTATTAATTTTGTTAAGTTTTTTTTTTATCTATAATAAAAGATTATGCATGTGAATCGCATGTAACTGCTTAAAACAAAACATATATTATTCAATAAAAAACAAAAAGTACAAATGAACAAACAAAAAATACAATTAATTGAAATTTAAAGAATCCGAGAATTTTGAAAATATAAATACAAATAAAAAAAGGGATAAAATTAAATAAAATCAAGTGAAATAATTAAGCAGCTTATTTACCCAACAAGAAAAACACCAAAATCAATACTTTAGACCCCAATTCTTTTTGAACAAACAATTAGAAAGAAAATTAAAGTTGAAAAACCAAATAGAAAATTAAAATAATCTTACAAGCAATTTAGAAGAGTAACAATAAACAATAATATATTGGGTCACCCCTCCTAGGAAATTGATTTTTGAATGAAAAAAATGTAACATTAATGGTATATAAAATTAAGTCCACACCTTAGTTTTCTTTTGGGGGATAATTGGGCTAATGTAAAGCATGCGGTTTAATTTCAACCAAATTAGTTTTTGTTACCTGCTAATATATACATATACAGTAACAAAAAGAATTTGATTGCAAACAAACTAGTTGTGGAAACAAAAATAAAGGCTCGGGTAGTTGATATATGATATATGTTAAATAGCTAGAATTGATGGATTATTTGTTTAAATTTTTGGATTAAGGTGGTTTTTTTAAAATATTATTAGAATTTTATTGACCAAGCAGTCATAAATTTAAATCTTATTTTTTTTATTTTAATTAATAAAAATTAAATGCAAAATAACATGAAGTCCAAAAAATTTTCAATAAAAAATAATATAAAATTATTCTTAAAATCTCATTATCTTAAATTTTTAGAACAATTATCTATCATATTTTACCCAAAATATATATTTTTTTGCAGAAAGAGCTCGTAAAATCCCTTGAAGATGTTGGCAGTGGACTAATTGGCTGGGGTCCCTTTGATTTGAAACGAGAGGAAGAGAAAAAAAAAATAAGTAGAGAAACAACGAGGAGAAAAACAAAGACAGAGAGGATGCTATGAGTAAAGCAAGAGAGTTTCGTCTAGTAGTTGCGGCGCTGATAGCAACGGTAACATTTGCAGCAGCATTCACCTTACTGGCAATTACAAGAGCGACCGAGGCACTGCAATTCTAGCTAAAAAAGTTGCTTTTATAGTATTTGTCATCTCAAATGCAATGTAAATGATGCTCTCCATTTTTGCTGTCTTTATCCACTTTTTGATGGTGTATATTCAAGGTTTGGATAACGATAAAGAGATAGATGACCATACAACTCTAAAATTATTTGTGTTGGCCACGTTGTTGACAATGATTGCCATGGGTACAATGATCATCGCATTCATCACGGGCACATACGCAATTCTAGAATCTTTCTTAGGGCTTGCCATCACCATCTGTCTCATTGGTTTGAGCTTCTTCTTCCTTGTGTATTTAGTGATTAGGTTCATCGGCAAGAATTTACAAGATTAGATTTACTAGTGAAACTATCAATTCTAAATTTTCTATCAAATAAAATTCAAATGTATTTTTTAAGACATTGTTATTGTTTTTGACAAAAATTTGTGACATTATATGGTCAGAAATCATGTGGTTGGTTGCCAAATCAGCTAATTTTTTTTTTATTATAATTGATGCGCATCACAAGTCAAGTAGTGAAAAACTCGACACTATTTTTTATTTTTTTTCTTATCCATGACTAAAATTTAGTGACACAACTACGTAGTACTGCGGGTTTTATCCATGACTAAAATTTAGTGACACAACATTCTCATCTTCAGAAACTCGTAACCTTCTAAAAACAATGGAACGAAAACGTCAACTAATATTTCAGACCCTTCAGCATCTTCGAGTAGTACTGCGGGCTTTCTAATTAGTTTTGGTACCATTCCTCCACTTGTTGAAACGACAAAGCCATCATCACTGACGCGGCCGCTAACAGCAGCAACAGCGAAAACTTCTTCACCAGCAACATCGTCTGCAACATCTACCAGTCGGCCATCCCCATTGCCTGGTGATACAGCAAATGGTACGATCCCATGTATAAAATCTGAGTTCGTGAAATATCTGAAGTTATTCCCTCTTCATTTACAGCGACTTCAATTTATACATCATTATCTCTGAACAAAAAAATAAATAAATCAAAGCTGGAATTTTAATAACTCTTGTTTTCATTTAAAAAAAAAAAGGAGGAGTTATACATAGATTTATATAAAGTACTACAAAAAGTATACATCTTTAAAAAAATAAAAATTATGTGGTCATCTCTGTACGTAGTCGGCCAATTGGCTCTTTAATTATTACTCTTCCTGTCAGTGTTGTTGTTCTTGAGGTTTTGACTTCTAGGATGCCTTTACTTGATTTATTTTTTTGTATTTTGTGTTTCTATTTTTTAATATAGAAAATAAAAGTTATCGTTCGGTTTTACATTAAAATTAAAAAAAAAAGTGAACCAAACAAGAAACTTGGTTTTTAGGTTAATTTTGGTATAAGGGTAAGAGAGGTTCCCTACTTTCAATTTCCATCCCTCATGTTTGGTACAAATTTAGAAAGAGAGAATCATTTTAACCCTCATTTCGTGGAGGAAAGGTAAGGGGATAAAGAAATTTTGAAGGGGAAAAATTCTTTGTTCTGGTATATGTCCCTCCCTTTTTATTCCATTTCTCATTTAAAACCATAAATATATTTTTTAAATTTTATATAAGTGATTTTAAGTTATTTTTATAATTATGTTTAATTTAGATTTTGACTTGATTTATATTAGTATTTACTATTATCCATAAAATATTTGTTTATAGTTTATTTAATTTAAGTTTTAGTCGTGTTTACTTTCACATGTTTCGTTTTAATCCAATCAAACTCTTCCGGTCAATAACACTTACGTATGAAGCAAATTTAGGTCTATCCTTATCACATACAATACAATTGAAATTAGCATGTTAATCGATTTTCAATTAAAATATCTTCAAATATGATAATTCACTTTTAATTCTTATTCTCTTAACATTTTTTTTTTCAAATTTTTCTCTGACAGTTGAGAAGTTGGAAACAGCTTTAAGTCTTCTTCAGTTTTTTTAGAAAAATAGAGAAATATAAAATGCCCATTTCCAAACAAAAACATTTAAAAATCCTAGCAATTTTTGCTAACAAGAATTTGTGTTTTAAACCAAGACTTGATGCATTAGGTTTTGATGGGCGTTGTGTCTGTATTAACTTTCTGCCATTAGTTGTTAATTGCCGCCCTCTACCATTCAGGAAATATTGCTGCTGTACGTGTTGTTAATGTCTCTCTCGGATACTCAGCCGATATATTAATTAATCCCCTCTATAATACATTGCTTTTGTGCCACTGCAGATGGGCCATAAATCAACCAATGTCATCCACAAGGGATCGCAGTAATTTTGCTTTAGAGCTTAGAGTCTAATGGCGACCGGAACTCACAACTGACAAAAGCACAAGAAATCAACTACAAATTAAATGATGCTTCAATTAAGGAAAAGGGCCTCTTGCCTTCAATAAACAAAAGAGCTAATTGTCATATATTCATATTGATTATTTGTATTTTATTTTTGGTTTGGTGCTTCGTAGCTTGTGGCCTAAGGTTTTTTATTTTTAATTATGAGTTAATTTAGCGAGACATAACCTTCTTTGTAGTGTAAACAGGAAAGCCGTCTTTTGTTGCAACCGAGATCACGGCGACCTTTAAAAGTTCAATTATGAAAAAAACAAGTAATTGACATTTTATTAGGAGAAATTTCTAACTAAAAAAGTTGTTATAGTCACCAATATTAACTGGTTAATAAAGATTTTATGGTACGAGATTAGTTATGCAAACTAAAAGATGTTATTACTTTTTAAATGTATTACTTAAGGTAAGCTGCATTGCTGGTTTTATCTTAAGTTGCTAAGAGTTTGTTGTATTATGTTACCGATGATTTACTTGTAATATTTCTGACTTTAGTACTAATGAATATTCAGATATAAATACTTCAAACTCCAGTGTTAATAAATATTACGTAACACAAAAAAGTATATTATTCTTGATTCTGGTGCTAATAAATAAACCAATAAAATTTGAATTGAAAGTAAAGCATATATATTTTTTTATTGTTATTTTTTATGAAAAAAAAGATATATATATATATATATATATATATCGCATACCATATTCACATTTCAGAGTAAAAATTCACAAATCAAATATATAATGAAAAAAAAAGCATGAAGGAGCCACAGATAAATTTAAAAGGATCCACGATTTTTTTTAGAATTTTCTGATATTTAAAAAGATTTTTTTAGTTAGATATCAAAATAAAAATATAAAGATATGTTTTGCTAAACGTCCAGGTCCAGCCCAGTCTCAAGTGCTCTTTTTTTTTTTTTTAGATTGGATTTAGCCTAGTTAGATGGACTGAGTTGTGCCTAACCAGACCGACTTTTACTCGCAGGCCTGCGTGAATTGTCCACGCACGCTTGCTATAGTCAAAGAGTGATTAAAATGTAAGCGGAGGGAAAACGTACGTAGCTTACCTGGTGCTTGGGGGCGAAGATGATGGCGAAGGTGTACTGGCAGGCTAGAGCTACTCTCTTCCCTCTGCTTCTGTTTTTCGTGCGCTTCTCTTCTGGTCTTGTTTCTTTTCTCTCTGGGTTCTCTCCCCTTCTGCCTCTCTCCTCTGCTCTCTGTTTCTTGTTTGTCCTCTATGTTTTTCTGGTGCTTGGGGACGAAGACGATGGCGAAGGTGTACTGGCTGGCCAAAGCTACTTTCTTCCCTGTACTTCTGTTTTTCGTGTGCTTCTCTTCTGGTCTTACTTCTTTTAATTTTCTCTCGGTCTCTCCCCTTCTGCCTTTCTCCTCTGCTCTCTGTTTCTTGTTTGTCCTGTGTGTTTTTCTTCTTCGTCCTCTCTTGTCTTTCTTTCTGTCTTTGTTTTCGCTTCTGAGTCTCTGTTCGTTTTTTCTGTCTTCCTGGTTTTCTTTGTTCGTTCCTCCACTCTTGTCCTCTTCTTCTCGTTCGTTCGTCCTCCCCACTCTTCTGGCCTTTCTCTGGCTTTTATAAAGCTAGAGAATGCCGTGCGTTCGTGCCTCAAGATAATGAGGCATGTTCGTCTTTGTTATGAGAAAAAACAGGGACCAACAGTCCTGCCATTGCAAGACTGTTGGTCACGACATGTTGGCATTTGGAGATGGCATCGTGGGGGTGAGGTGGGCAGCTGGTAGGAGACGTGACCCGAAAGGTTTTGCTGCAGGTTCAGCAATTCAATTCTTAATTGACTTTTTAATTTTTAATGCTTTTAAAATTATTTCTGAAAAAATCAATTAACCTCATTATGATATTATTATCTATTCATTCTGGTCCTTGTACTTTAATGTCTTGCAATTTCAACCTAAATCAGCCCCAAACTTGTTACTTCTTCCATTAAACTCCTGATTTCATTAATTAAATTAATTTCAAGATTAATTAAATCCTGAAACTTATCGATTCTTCCAATTCTTTGATCAAATTGACTTTTAAATTTATAATTTCATTCTTATTAGTCCTCAAACTCAAATTCGTATTGTCTTAACCCAATTATCAAATTATTTTTCATTCATTTATTTTTTATTTATTTACTATAATTGTTTTTTGAAAATTCAAAAAATTGGTTATGAGTTTGAAAGTGACTATGATTTTTGTTCATGATCAGATTTTCAATTAGAACCAACATTACTTTATCAAGACATTAACTTTTTTTAACGAGAGAGATATATATAGTATATAAATACATCTAGTAGAGAAGGGTAGTAGAGGAGGGACCAATTTCTTACACAGCCAAACATAGGCTAAATCCAGAGATATTGCACACAACATACCTTTACTTTTCTTTTTCTATATATTATTTTTTTTTCTTCTCTATAAATACTAACTTAATATTGAAAAGTTTCTTATTTCAGGATAAATTTATTTTTTAACGGGAGAGATATATAGTATATCCTGAATGCTGTTAAATTTTCGCAGCGAGTCATTACTCGTATAAATGATGTGTAAATCCACTACACTTGCCCAATAAGAAAAAACCATCTGTATATGCGTGCCTCACTTCAAAGGTAATCAATAACCGTTGAAATTCCATTTTGGTGTGCATGGCATTAGTGAGTAAAAACTAGATGAAACTTGACTAGACAATATGAGAGGTCATAATTAGTTGTTCTGTGAGAGAGACAGAAATCCAGCGATAAATCTGTCCTCTTCTGTGAGGTATTAATTAGAGTCTAAATGAGGGATTTAAAAAACTCTAAAACCGGTGTGGTTTTATATATATACACACGCTATAATTGGGTATTGTTTATTATATACATTCATAAAACACCGCAGATTTATTGTTTTTTAATAATAATTTATTTTGATCTTCAAAGTTTTAATTTCTATGATTTAATCGTAATTGAAGGCTAATTATTATGATTTCTTAGTCAAGATTGAAACTGAAAGAATGAGGACTAAAATAAAAAAGACACCAAATATAAGTAGCGTACAAGAGACTTCAAACAAAATACACTTAGGTCCTTAATCTTTAAAAATAATGTCATTCATACAATTTAGATCTCTTGAAATTTTAAAAAATTATTTTTGATACACAATTTTATTTGTGTTATTTTTCAGTTCAGGGTTAGAGAGAGAGAGAGAAGTGTTGTCGAATTCTAACAATGAAAGAAAACATCACTATTTAGTCTATTTTCGACCACCAAAATAGGTTTTATTGGTGTCCACGAGTTCCTAGATATGAGAGGGGCTTCATAGTTATTGTTTAGAACCTCAATTTCGCATAAAAACTAGATCTAAGCCGAGAGAATCAAAACGAACCCAATTTGATTTCAGATTTTTAGGTTATTTTTTTGGTATTTGGAGTTGATAGAATGATTTTTGGGTTTTATAAGGGTGTTGGTGAAGTGTTTTGGGGATGGAATGACTTAAAAATCAAGTTTTTTTTTTTACCAAAAGAGGCATTGCCCTGATTTTCCGGGCACCACTATGGTGGTCAAAATCTAGGCTCGCAGATGACACGTCATTTGTGTTTTTTTCTTTTAAAAAAATAGAATCAAGCCCAAGCATGCTGGGTTGGGCTTGAAGGCCCACCCACACACTTGGGCTTTTCCTTGCAATGACTCAGGCGTGCTCGGCCATGGGCCCAAGAGAGCCTGAGCTGTTTTCTGGCTTTTTTAATTAAGAGTTAAATAAAAATTTAAGAAAAACAATTATTGAACCCAGTTGATTCCATGACTCGAAATACATGTTTGACGAGTTAAGCCACAATATTTGAGCTTTTTTCTTTCTTTCTAATCTTGTTGTTTTTAATTGATATCTTCTTTGAATGTCTCTTTTTCTTAAATAATTTTTATATTTATAATTCAATTAATAGCACTCCTTTGTGATTTTTTTATTTAACTTTTTTTGGATAAAGATTTTTTTAATGGTGTTGTGTGTATTTAGTTTTTGGAAAGATTATTCTAATTCATCTATATTTGTTTTTAAATTTTTTATATAGATGAACTTTATTTTTTAAAATAAAAAATATTTATTTTCAGATAATATTTTTAATATGTACAACATTGCATAATTTTTTTCTTATATTTTATTCAATCAGTTTAATGTGCATGTCTATTTCTATTATCGTTTGATTGAATAAAGAATTAATTTTAATAAACAAATTCAACAAGCACAATCGAGTAAATATCTTGTCTTGTAAGAGTAAATGTATCGGTCTATATCTGCTTTTTTTTAATTATTATTAATAATTTATTATTATTTATTAACACATATAATTCTTAATTTATTTGTTTTGCATCAACTTCTCAATTTATATATATTTTTAATATATATAAACATGTCAAAAAAGGTCAGTATAAACAATTTTTTATAGGAAAAAAAATCTAACCTATAATGCATGCGTCAGATAGCTACTTTATAATCTAAATTGGTTTAGAAAAGTCACAGCCAATTTGCAACTTGGTTGAGAGAGACTAAATTGCATGCTATTTTATTAGAATAAATAACGAATCCAGACAGATTCCTCG
>Ga0307518_10004343_pt1 | contig 10171 bp, 10 predicted proteins | sample 25_EM_MG_FD_203889 | JGI IMG/M metagenome (GOLD analysis project Ga0307518, IMG submission 203889) | Populus trichocarpa ectomycorrhiza microbial communities from riparian zone in the Pacific Northwest, United States - 25_EM | ecosystem: Host-associated > Plants > Roots > Unclassified | place...
TTTTTTTTTTTTCCTGGATGAATGATTACAGTAGCTAAATTCATGGTAGCTTCCGGAGTTATGTTTTGCCATGTTGTACAGGGCATCCAGGTTGATGGTAGTGTACTGGCATATGAATATTTTTGTTATGAATGATGTTGCTGCTCCCCATAATACATCTATATGGATGCTTTACAATTTCTTGTTCCATCAAGATTTGAAAGGTAGAAGAAGACAATCAAGAAGCTACTCGTTCTTGTCCACATTCTATTGGCCCAGTGTAGTTCATCTTTTCCCCCCCTCAAAAGACTGTTACTCTTCTCTTTTGATCATGAAAAAAAGGATCATGTTAGGTGCCTGTCAACGATTCCTTTATCAGAGGGAGTTGTGAAAAATCAACTCAAAATGCCTTTCTATCATGTCAAGTGCCTGTCAATGATCCTTTATCAGTGAGAGTTGCGTGAAAAATCAACTCAAAATGCCTTTCTTAGACACGAAATAAAACTAGTAAATTAAAATAGCTTACAAAACCATTCACTTGATAAAAGCTTTTTATACCTTGTGTGCACGACTAACTAATTTAACGTTCCTTGATTCGCTTTCAGGTTCCAACCACCACCATCTGATGTAAGGAAACGTACCTCAACTACAATATTGGTTGCCATATAGATGGATTAGTCCACAACGCTCAAAGAATGGAAAGTTGAAACTGTAGTGTTAAATTTGGCTTGTTCTCGTTCCGGTAATTTAAAACCTCATTCAAGTTAAGTAGAATTCAAGCCAGGTTTCAAGTTAAATTCAAAAAGACTTTGATTAGGTGAAATTTGATTGACCTAGCAAAGTTAACTTGTGATTCAATTAACTTAGTTAAATTCGGTTTAAATCCATTTGAGTCACTCTAGTTTTTTTTTTTTATAAAAAAACTTAAACAAGTTGTTTCAGTAAAAATAATTGATCTGAACTTGCAAGTATGGCTTCTCATCCTGTTTTTTTTTTATTAAAAAAAAGATTAAAAAATAATATCAAGCAACTCTTAGTGATCCAAGTCCCTTTTCACATCAGTTCCCGACCCGAGTTTGATTAAAAGTCTCTCACACCCTATGGAATTCCCGAAAACAAGGTAAAAAGAACCGGGTCCATGCAAGAATAGAAGCCTAGGCTCTGGAAAAAATAGGGCCAAACCCAGATGATTAAAACCATTTAAACTGTAAAACGAGCCCAAGCTCAATCCGAGCAGAGCAAATCCAAGAAAAAATCAAGTTAGAGAATCAAAACAGAAAGAGTCGAGTGGCAGTGAAGAATTTGCTAGAATCGTCTAGCAATCATTAACCAGACAAAAAATAAAAAAGCCCCCTTGGGATAATTTAATTTGTCATCAAAGACGAACACAACAGCAGAGCAGAGTGCGATAGTACCATATATAGGATATCAGCACAGACTTAGAAAAGCAAAATCTTGGAGAAAGTGGTGGAATGGTAGATGCCATGGAACATCGTACTACAGACACAGAGATGTCTGAAGTGACTGCACCGCCGCCGCCGCCGCCGCTTCAAGTCCCAGATGACAACAACAACGTGAGAGGGTTGCTCACATTGGCTCGCCAACTCATCAGTCAAGGCAAACCTTCTCAAGCTCTTCAGGCGGTAATCAATTAACTACTTCAATTATCTCTTTTTTAATTTTGTTATTTCAATAAAAAAAGAAGAAAAATATCTCCAATTTCCTTGCTTTTCTTCTTTTTCTAGTGAAGGGATTTTCATATTCTTCTTTCTTTTTTTTATCTTGATGTTGTTTTTCTACTGATAAAAGTATTTTCATTCTGATGTTTACAAGATTGATCAATCACTGGTTTTAGACATTTAATTAACCACTCTGCACGCTTTTCTTTCTTGTCTACAAGAGGGGTCTTTCAATTGGCCATCACTCACACTTTCTCTGCATTCTGATTTTTCTAGTATTATTGAGAATTAAAATTCTGCTTGTAGCGTACCATCTTGAAAAAACAAAACTGGGAGCGCATGTTGAGTTGTGGCTTAAATTGGTGAGTTGGTTTAGATTAGATTGATAATTGCATGGTAGGGTGTCCTAAACAAGAATGGAATGCGTTGATATATTCTCTTTAGGAAAAGACTTTCCTTGTTAGAGTTGGACTTGGAGTATTTTTTCTAATGAAAAGGATCTTGTTGCTAGTATCAATAGCATGTGTAATGGCTAGTTTATGTGCGCCTCTAATATTAACGGTGGCAATCAAAGAATTAGTTCAGTGGCCAAAACCTTTAGTCAAAAGAATTAGCATGGTATTTTTCTTGTGAGTGATTTTTAGGTATAATTCAGGTTTTGGGTAGTGAGGTGTATGCGTGTGGTTGATTTGTGATTGTAAACCCTGATATTTGATAGTGAAGTTTTGTAGAGTAGGTTTTGCCAAACCACTTTATATTTCGTATCTCTTCTATTTTGTGTCATTACTTGTTTTGTTAGGGTTTTGCACAAGAGTGCATGTCTATTGTGTCTTTCTTCTAAACGATACAGCTGAGGGAGTTGGAGGGGTGTGTGTGTGTTAGTCTGTAATGTGATTAAAGTTGATCCAGGCATTAGTGAGATTTCAATAAACAGGGAGAAGAAAATGTCTATTTCTAATTGCTGGCAAGGGTGAGTCACAATTGTTAGGAAGTTTAAGTCATTAGGGTTTCTGCTTTGATAGTTTCCCTTTTAAGGGTGTTCAACATGCCAATTTCTTTGAACCCGGGTAATCGAAGTACAGAATCCATATAATTTTAACAGCTTACTTGTATGAGGGACACGATAAGGAACTTATGATACCTTGAAAACTACTTAACTATGTTTCTGTTTATGTCCCTAACTCAATCATATTCACAATTTTTATCATCATTTTGTTGTTAAGCCATTAAATCCTTTATGGATTTTAATAGGTTGGCAGTTGCAACATATTTTTGTTTTTTTTCATTTGGATAAATTGTAAATGAATTAATCAATTAAATTTAGCAAAAACTCCCAAGCTACGAGGCTATTGAGTAGCTAAGGGATACCAGGACATATCTAGTTATTTCAAGACTACCATGTATGATTGCCAACCTTAGGTATCTCAAAATTCATGTTAGGCTTATTGTTTTTCTATAGAAGGAATGCTCATCATTATCTATAGCGATATATTAGTCATGGATATAGGTTCCTGTGCACCTGCATAGACACTTATGCATGCACACAGTGGGCTCACACCATAGTTCAAACATGGGAAGTAAAAAATTGAAGTGGAAAAGGGTTGGAAAGTTTGTATTAAAACTATTTCCCATTTCTGTTTAAATGAGGTGCTCTGAATATTTTCCAGAACCTGTGCTTACTGAGTGCTTGGCACAGGTGGTAATGGCAATGAGAACCAAAGGTGGGGATCAAGCTGTATTTCAATCCTTGCACCGTGCTCGTGAGCTGTATTTGAACAGGCTGCAAGAGAACACTGCTGTTGATCATCTGGCATCTTTGTTTGCTGAATGTGCAATTGCTGAAGCCCAGCCTTTTCTAGCTGAACAAACTCCACTTAATGTAGGTGCCTCATCACGTTCAGCTGAATCCGATGTTCATGTACACTCAATACTTGCCGAAACTGGCAGGACACAAATTGTGTTGGATGCATTCTCGGATGGGAGCAGTTTCATCTGCCTACAATGTGGTGGCCTTGTAAGTAATCATCGCAAAGACGAGCATTATGCATACTGGTGTGGCAAACCCTGAAGCACATGAACGTGGAATGAGTTTTTGCTCCGTGATGCAGTGCTTCTCAACATGCTTGATTAGGATGCTACTTTCCTATATCTGCTGCATTGAACTGCACCGTTGCTTTTGAGTCTTAAGCATTTCATCTTCTTATACGCCTGATGTGGTCATTGCCAACCAAAACTTTAAATGCTTGACTTGGGATATAGAGGTCCAGTTTTGGTTTAAAATTGGAGTGGATTGAAAAGAAATGCACCCTTGTAAAACTTGTTATAGAAAGCTTTTACTATTTAGTGGTTAAATCATCAACATAACTGACAACGATGACATGTATCAACAGTGTATCCTGTATGTGTATTTTTGAAGGCAGTTAGGCCTTAATTTCTGGTGATCGTTCTTATTTCTGTCTCTGGGAGTATGTGCTCAGATCCTGCACCAGGGAGTCCCCTGGCGGGAAAAAAAATAAAAATCCCTCTGCAGTACTCTAGTCCCTCCTCCATCTTTCACAATGTGCTTATTCCAGATATAGTTTTTAGTTTCAAACAGTGTTCAAAAGACAGTTTTCTATGTAAGCAAGCATGTTGGTTAATGACTATTGTAACGAGTTCGATCCAGGTTTTTAATGTATCATTTAAGTTGATATTGGAGCGAAGTTGAAGAAAAGAGGCCAAGCATGAAGATGCGAAGAACAAGGTTAGTTTGAAGAAATTTCTACAGTCATTAGTCGATGAAAAGCTGGTTCCACTGGGTTTGGAAACGTAATTTGCAGTACAAGTCTTCTATTATGAAAGAAGAGGATGGATTGCTATGTTGTGGAAACCCCCACAGAACATAAGAGCTCTAAACGAGGTCATTTTACCGGTGCTACTCCTTTCAGCCCTGATCCAAATAAGAGGTTATCAAACCAAAGAAACCAAGAAACCATGCATTGGACTGAATTAGGAGCCGCCGAATACACCATCCAAAGGCATGCATGGTTACAAGACATGATCTTGGGCTGAAGTGAGTTAACCTAGATTAAAAAAAAAAAACCCTTGAAATGATGTTATTTTGATAAATTAAAAAAACCAAGTTTTTCCGGGTCTTGTAGCAATGGGTACATGTGTTCACTTGCCTTGGGTATCAACCTTTTACCTGAGAGCTAAGTGCCTCGTATGAAAGAACTGGATCCTTGTTAATGTTTACTTGTTGAAATTTTACAGCAGTTTCTATCACTTATTTACTGCGATTCTTACCACGTCCATGGTCAAGGATAGCAGGAAGTATCATACAGAGTTCATAACTAGATATAATTAAGGTATTGTATGGATCCCAACAGCAGTACGTGTATGCAGTATGATCCCTACTCTTTCAACAAAACCACTCTTATTCTTGGATACAGTCACAGCCAAAAAGTAAGTACAATAAATTCTCTAAACAACTTTTTTTTGCTGTCAAGTGACAGAAAACACTACAGCCTTCAATCCCTTTCAACAGAATCAATATTGCTTATACACAATAAACATTGGAACATGTTTAGCTAGAACTTACAATCACTAAAAAAAAACAAAAAAACCTTTGTTATACATTTCTGTGACTTCTGGAGAGGGATTTCTTCCCTTGAAAGAGTTGTTATTGCAGAATATATACCAAAACATTAGAGACACCTGGAGCAAGATGTTCTTTTACTGTCATCTTGCAACTCACACCATCACAGGTATCAGCACTTCTTGTAGTAAATATTTGGGGTCAACAATTGGCCGCATCAACACTGCTTTACAAGATGCTTCAAATGTGGTGACCACAGCAAAAAAAGAAATTTCCAAGATTAAAACCTATTGCTTTCCAAAATCAGCTCATCCACGCGAGCTATAAGCAGATCTCTTCAACAGCCACTCCCAGATCACTGCATGATGTAAAAGGGCATATTCACAATCCATAAAACTTGGCCTTGCTACCCTAAAGCTATCCTGTCATTTTCACAGGACTAATTTAACCAACAAGGCATATCTTTTCTATCAGCTGTTGTTCTCTAATAAGAAATTTCCATCAATGTAGCTACCACATGTGAAAAGATGCTTTGAGCAAGAATACATGGAAGGCAAGTAGATTCAAGTATTCACAAATCTACTTTTATAAAGAAAATCGCAACAGTAGAATCAAGTGGCGTCATTGCACAAAAGAATTACCTCCACGCGTCTATAGGTGCTTTCTGTGCTGTGTTAGGATCATACTTATAGGTCAAAGATGAGTATCAGGCAAGAATAATCTGGTGACGACATGACATCATACTTTACGTGGCAGAGCAGCCTGTTGACGAGCCTTTGCCCTCATAACCATTACATCACTGTGCCTGATCAATTCTGACAGTCTCCATGGTTTCTGCCACTTCCATTTGAATTGTAAAAGCCACTGGTGATGACTTCTCTTCCACCTCCATAACTTCCCGCCTTGCCCTACAGCTGCTAATTTTCTCATTGACAACTGCCCAAGTGGCACCATCTGCACTAACAATAAAACCCACTCTCTTAGCCAAGCAACAATGCAAATCCATGCTTACAATGGAAGAAGAAGAAGCAAACTAACCTTTCTGGTCTGATCTATGAATGCGGCTGACTCTTTGACTGAACCATTAGCAACTCCTGGCGTATATTTTAGCTGTTTCTGTGCCGGCACAGACACTGGAGACAGTGGACCACTCATGTCATCATTGAAATGTTTCAGTGAATTGTGGGAGTTCCTCTGTTCTTGGTCAGCCTGTAGAATTGAAAGCAGTCACAGTTAATAATAATAATAATAATAATAGTTAACATGTACTTCTTTTTGGTTCAAGGATAAGGAAACCATGGTACGCTCATGAGTCATTATAGCTTCATAGCTCTATAGAAGAATACACAAGTATATGAGCCCAAACTTCTACTCTTGAATTGGAATTCCATTACCTTGGTTCCATATTTTCTATTCTGTGCAAATTATTGTTCAGAACGAAATAAGAGATTAGTTCTATGAGATTTCGAGCCAAAGCATGCAGGGGGCTGACTTATAAGAAGCACCTAGAAGATTCATGTTCTTGCAATCTTCATCATTCATGTGAAGTCTATACTCTATTGAATGCCATGCCATGCCATGCCTACATTACAAATCCTTTACCAGACAAGGGTAAATTTCAAAGCTAGATTTTTCCTACGAAGTCAATAAAATTAACACTAATATTACTGGGCCATCATAGTATGTTAAACATATAAGCTAGAGCATGTCGATTTAACTCTAGTTCTGTGCTTGCCTTAAAATATGGTCTAATATGTTCAGTTGTATTCTCAGGGTTTCTAAAAGCTGTTATTTGATGCATGGAAAGAATAATAATTTTACTAAGTGACATAATCTTACAGAGGCTGCTGTAGCCAAAGCCACGGCAAGTGCTTGCTCTCTCAATTTTAGCTCCTTTTCAGCTTCTTTTCTTTGTGATTCACTTTGTCGCAATAGACCTACAAGTTCTTTGAATTGCTCCTTCATTTCTTTTATTTCCATTTCCTTCTCCCATAGTTGACACCTGTCAAGAACATGCAACTAGGTCAGCATAACTTTTACCAATCATCATAATTAAAGAACATTTAAACTGCCTCCAACTTATGTGAATTTGCATGAAGCATGTTTTGTGTTGATGGAAGACAATGTATGCATACTGTCCATATATTTGTCCTTCCTATATGTTTGGCAATAAAATAACCACAGGGAGAAATTTGCTAGTTTCAATATTATTTAAATATCCATAGTTCAAAGAGAGCACCTGGCATCTCCCAGAGAATTAAACATATACTGAAGCAAATTCTTCGCATCTCCCATGGAACGAAGCTGATTCCAACGTCCACGGTTTGTAAATGCACGCTCTCGCTCCTCTGCTTCTGAAAGTTGTGAAGCCATTGCAACAAGAGAATTAGACGATATGCTCAACATGTTTTCAAGTGATGATTTTCTGGCCATTCTCGCATTTGGTGACATAGAAGAAGCCCTGACAAGAAGGAAAGACACATTAAGATATATCGTGTTGATTTGAACTATTGCTATTCTACCAGCTTGATGCTGCCTTATTTATCAATCACTGGCAACGGAAAAGTTGGAAAAATTAAATAAACTATTTTTACATAGCTTATACCTTGCAAATCCGTTCTTTCCTCGTGGAGGACTCAATCCTTTTGAAGCAAAGTCATCTACTTGCTTCAACACAGCCAACTCTTCTGCCAGTGCAGCTCGCCTGTAGATTGCAGCATAATTAAAACAAAATTACGACAGTAGGTTGTACAACAGATGGGAATTACGAAATATTGAATTAAGTGCGTACACTTGGCTTTGCTTCTCATATTCAAAGCGGACTTCATGCACATTTACCATGACCTCCAGCTCATGATCAAGCCAACGTTGCAAGGATTTCTCATTGCTCTGCAGATGCAAACTTAAATTCAATGTAAATGCATTAAGAATAACTGGACAAACATAACTTGTGAAGAGGAAGTCAAGACAATTACCTGACCATTTGCTCCATTTCCATTGGAGATAGCTGCATGATGGTAACACCATTAGTAATGGGATTTACAAAAGGAAACACTGTGTAAACACCCCATGTTTTCAATAATGAAAATAGATCTACCAGCTGAAGAATCTACCATTGGCTGCATAAGCCATGGTCATAAAAAAGAAATATTCATTTTTTATGCTTTATATTGGAGAAGTTGTTGTTTACCAAATAATATTGGGTTCAAGATCACAAGCCTTGATTAAGGACACAATGCTAAAAAGTAACAAGCATACCTGAGTTGTCTCGTGCAGAAGATTTTCGAGCTTCAAGCAGCTCTTTTAACCTCTTGGTAGCCATTGCAGCCTCTTCTGTCTTTCTTTGAAGAACCTGAAGTAAAGAAACTCATTATGATACAGATAATTTATGTGGCACCGACAGAAACAAGAAACCAATGACGGTGTATGCAGTTACTTTCATTCATACTGACAGCAACAACAAGCGGTGCTGGTGACAGCTAAAAGAACTAGATAATATTTATAAGGCAGAAAATATACCAAATACTAGTGAAATAATCCAGAATCAAGAATTTATCTCATAGAACAATATGATCCAGTAGAAAAAAAGCATAACAAACCATATGGGGATGGGAAATTGGAGCTTTATAGAATTAAATTTTTTCCTCCACATAATGAATAAAGTTCTTTGAAAGGCACAGTGTGTATTAATTGATAATGTTGCTTGAACTCACCATTTTCTGGCGCTGGTTTATAGCTTGTAGCTTATGCCTTTCATATTCATTTCTTCTCCCTTCTTTCCGTAACTGCGCAAGCAAATGCATTATCAACAGAGGGGGAATTGAGATGAACATGCAGGTTATCTTGGCATCATTGTTTATAACAATCAATCCAAGTTTATCTTGGCATCATAGTTTCATAAGATGATGCAATCTCATAAACAAATGAGAAATTTTTATGAAGTTTCAATTATATTTTCCTTTTGCATCACATCCCAGAAGTAGGCATAACTCAAATAGAAAGAGCAGAAGAATGGGTGGAATAGAGATTTTCAGATAATCGAGCGAACAAAAAAGAAAAGTACCTGCAGCAGTTCCTTTTCCCGAGAGGCCTTCCACTGTCGGAATTGTTCTGCCTCTTGTTTGATCCTGTGTTGCAACTGAACCTGTACTCTCAAACACGTAGGAAATAAAAGAGATGTTAGTAACCTGTACAGTAGAAATACACAATAAACAGCTAAAATATGCATGATGTTGCAAGATAATTTACCTTTTGTGCCTTTATATATTGAATTTCATCTTGTAATCGCTTTGCTGCTTCATCACTTTTTTGTTTTTGCTTTAAAAGCTGAACTTGGTTCTCTTGTTTCTTCTTAAGATCCATAATCTGGCAGCATAGATTGTGAAGATTGCTTAAACTTTTAATGTTGTTATGAGAATCTTCCTCAGAAAGAAAATTAAACGAATTTGTATATAAAATGATCACCTGTGCCTCAAGAGTTTTTAATTTCTGGGCATGGATATCTTGCAATTTTTGCCCGTCAGAGCTAGCAGAAAGATTTTCAATTTCAGCCAGCAGGCGATCCCTCTCTCGCTGAAGTAAATAAGAAATGGTAAATAAATAGAAAAATCCCTCTCTTACTCTTAAAGAATAAGCTATGGAAATTTGTTGAGTTATTTCCCACCTGCACGGCTCTTTTTTCATCCTCCAATTCCATGATTTTCTTGCCAAAGTGTTGCTTGAGAGCTGCAGTGTCAGCCCCTCCAAAAAGTTTCATCTCTGACTGCTCAGAGTAAAGAAAAAAATCATATACAAGATCAGGTTACTTGTATTATTCAAGAATGCCGGTTAGCAGATGCATTACATGCAAAATATGAAGCAGACCACTTAAAAGACACTTATGAACAATGATGATTCTATCTCCAAATGAAGTGCTTTAATAGAAAGAAACGTGCAA
>Ga0307518_10004344_pt1 | contig 10170 bp, 9 predicted proteins | sample 25_EM_MG_FD_203889 | JGI IMG/M metagenome (GOLD analysis project Ga0307518, IMG submission 203889) | Populus trichocarpa ectomycorrhiza microbial communities from riparian zone in the Pacific Northwest, United States - 25_EM | ecosystem: Host-associated > Plants > Roots > Unclassified | place...
CGTGAAGGCCTCCTTGAGGGACTCTGGGTCCCTCAAGGAGGCCTTCACGGACAGCCCGGCGCGAGCCGGAGCCTCAATGCACCCGCCGGTCCGCAGCAGTCCCCCGGTACCGGATCGTCCACAGGCTCCGCCGGATGTACGTGCGCTGCAGCCACCGGTCCCGCCCGTTGTGCCGCGCGAAGAACTGCGACCGCGCGTGCAGGCCCTTCCGGTTGTTGATCAGCAGTGCCGTCCCCGGCTCGAGCTTCACCTGGTGCGCGACCTCGCGGCAGACCCGCTGCAGCTCCTCCAGCGCCTGTTCCGCCTCGACGGTGTCCCCCACCACACCGTTGGCCGAGACCGCCACTTCGGGCGACTCCGCCGGCCCGGAGATCACCGGCACGAGGTCGGAGAGCACGTCGGCCCCCTTCGCCACGTCACGCACGTAGCTGCCGGGCGCGTTGAGCCGGAACAGCGGACGACGCAGGACGTCGAGCACCTCCGGGTCCAATGCCGCCGAGATGTCCCTGCCGTCGGCGTAATAGGTGACGGCTTCCTTGTTGCCGTCCTGGCGGACGCAGTTCAGCACCAGGAAGTCCGGATTGGACACGTCGTAGCGGCCAACCTCGTCGTGCACGATGTCGTTGTGGAAGTTCAGGAACACGTGCGAGCTCTGGTTCGTCTGGCTCCGCGCCCCCGCCGACACCGGTACGACGTCGTGCACGAGCCGCCCGCTCTTCTCCGTGGTGAACCCGACGGGCTCGCCGAGCAGCTGGCTCAGTCCCAAAAGGACGGTCTCGGCGACGAACGTCTTCTTGTCCTTGCTGGGCTCGCCGTCGATCGGCGTCTCCGGCAGCTCCGGATCCACCGGCAGGTTGCGCACGAGCGCGACGCCGGGGGTGTCGACATGCCTGCCGAAGTCCAGGATCGTCTGCAGCTGGTCGATCGGCAGCTTCGAGAACGTGACACGGAGCATCGCCAGCGAACGGTCGATGTCGTCGACGGGGTTCGGGAAGGCTCGCAGGTCGCTCCCGATCGTGTCCCGGGCCTCGTCGCCGAGTACGACCTCGGCGAAGGTGCTGACTAGGGTTTCCTTGCTGGTCATGGTGTCCTATCCACTTTCCGCCGCCGCTGGACCGGCGGTCTCGTCTTGAACCTGGAGATGAGGGTGAGCGCGGGGGCGGTGGCGATCGTCGACACCAGCGTCATGATCACGAGCATCGCGAACACCGCCGGGCTGATCACCTTCAGCTGGAGGCCGACGTTGAGCACCACCAGTTCCGTCAGCCCCCGGCAGTTCATGAGCGCCCCGAGGGAGAGCGATTCGCGCCAGCCGACACCGGTCAGCCGCGCCGCCGTCGTGCTGCCCACCCACTTCCCGAACACCGCCACCGCCGTGATCACCACGGTCCAGAGCCACAGCGATCCGGAGCCGAGGAGGCTGAACTCGGTGTGCAGCCCGGTGTAGGCGAAGAAGAGCGGCAGCAGCAACGTCAGGGTCACGCTGCCGAGCTTCCCGGCGGCGCGGGCGACGACCGGATCCTTCCTCGGCGCGATCACCCCGAAGAGGAAGGCGCCGAAGATCGCGTGGATGCCGATCTCGTTGGTGGCCAGCGCCGACAGCATGATCCCGCCGAGCAGGATCGCGAGCACCGCGGATTCCGGCACGCGCGCGAGCACCTTGGCCAGCAGCGGCCGGACGACGTAGATCATCGCCACCACGAACGCCAGGGTGAGCCCGACGGTCAGGAAGACCTCCGACGGCGTCCCGCCCTGGCTGACGGCGACCACCACGGCCAGCAGGCACCAGGCGGCGACGTCGTCGACGGCCGCGCAGGTGAGCGCGAGCGCGCCCAGCGGCGTCTTCGCGATGCCGCGGTCGGTCAGGATCCGTGCCAGCACGGGGAACGCGGTCACGCTCATGGAGACCGCGATGAACAACCCGAAGGCGAGGAAGCCGACGTCCCCGCCGAAGGCCGGGTACATGCCGAGCGCGAGCACGATGCCGCAGACCATCGGCAGCGCGATGCTGACCTGGCTGACGGTCACCGCGGTGAACCCGCGCCGCCGCACCGCGTCGAGGTCGATCTCGGAACCGACCAGGTACATGAAGAAGATCAAACCCAGCTGCGACAGGATGTTGATCGCCGAGACCACCCCGCCGGGGAACAGCCAGCCGAACGCGGCGGGCCAGACGATCCCGAACAGCGACGGCCCCAGGAGGATGCCGGCGACGATCTCGCCGATCACCGCGGGCTGGCCGAGCCGCCGGGCCAGGACACCCGCCAGGTGGCAGGCGCCCAGGATCACCGGCAGCGCGACCAGCAGACGCGCGTAGGTGTCGGGTCCGGTGCCCGCGGCCTTGGCCCCGGTGCTCGCGACCGGCGCGTAGGCCGATCCCAGGCCGAGCACCACGACGACGACCGCCGCCGGAACCGCGATCAACGCGGCCCCGACGAGGATCCGGCGCAGCGGGATACGCCCGGACCGCTCCTGTACAGCCGATTCCATCTAGTCTCCTTGACCGGCACGCAGTTCCAGCGTGCAGCATTTGACGCTGCCGCCCGCCTTGAGCAGTTCGGACAGGTCGGCACCGATCGGTTCGAAGCCGTGTTCCCGCAGCTGCGCGGTCAGCTCGGTGGCCGCCTGCGGGAGCACGACGTGCTTGCCGTCGGACACGGCGTTGAGCCCGAACACGGACGCGTCGGCTTCGGAAGCCAGGATCGCGTCGGGGTACAGATCTTTCAGCAGCAGACGGCTGTCCTCGGAGAACGCCCCCGGGTAGTACATGACCGTGTCTTCGTCGAGGACGGCGAGTGCGGTGTCGAGGTGGTAGTACCGCGGGTCGATCAGCGTCAGCTTGGTCACCGGGCGGCCGAAGAACTCGCGGGATTCGTTGTGCGCCTCCGGGTTCGTGCGGAACCCGGTCCCCGCGAGGATCGTCTTGCCGGCGACGAGGTAGTCGCCCTCCCCCTCGTTGACCCACTGCGCCTGCCGCACGTAGCGGTATCCGTTGTCGCGGAACCACTTGAGATACGCGTCGGACTCGCCTGCCCGCTGCACGTGGTGGAACCGCGCCACCAGCACCTGCCCGTCGACCACGGTGGCGCCGTTGGCCGCGAACACCATGTCGGGCAGTCCGGGCAGCGGATCGAGCAGTTCGACATGATGCCCCAGGTCGACGTACAGATCACGCAGCCACTCCCACTGCGCGATGGCCAGCTCGGTGTCCGTCGGCTTCTTCGGGTCCATCCAGGGATTGATCGAGTACTCGACGTCGAAGTACGTCGGTCTGACCATCAGGTAATGCCGTTGGGCGGCAGTCCGTGACACGCTTCCTCCAAGCGGAATTCGGGGCTATTTCTGGGTTTCGCTCAGCTTGACCTCGATCTTCCCTGCCAGGTCGTTCGCGTTGCGCATGGCTTCGTCGAAGGACGCGCCGAGCGCGCCGATGCCGCCGAAGATGTTGTTGCCGAGCGGCGGACGCTTGATGAGGTCGCCCGGCTTGGCGAAGATCTTGAGGTAGTACAAGGCTTCCGATTCGTTCACCGCGGGCGGGACCTCGATCGAGGCGATCACCCCGCCGGGGCAGATCAGGCACATCGCGGCGGTGTGCAGGCCGGTCGGGCTGAAGTGGTGGACATCCGGCCGGACACCGCGGGAGACGTCCATGAGCCCCCGGATCGGGTCGTACCCGGCCGAAAGCCTCGCCATATGGTCGAGTCCGCCGCCGCCGGGACGCACGGCGATCTCCAGCAGGAACGGTTTGCCCTGGTGGAAACGGACTTCGGCGTGCAGCGCGCCACGGGTGAGGCCCTGCGCTCGCACGCCGGCGGCCACCACCGCGTGCACGTCGGCCACCTGTTCGGCGGTGAGCGACGTCGGCGCGTGGTGCACGTCGTCGTCGAAGGTCTCCCCCTCCGAGGTGACTCTGTCCACAATGGAACCGAGGTAGACCTCGTCGTCCCAGGCGACGGCTTCGATGAGATGCTCGTGTCCGTCCAGAAAGGACTCGACGAGCAGACCGTGCGGGCCGAGGTCCAGCCCCTCGGCCTCCATGTTGTACCAGGACATCCCGTCGATGCCTTCGCGTGCCTGCGCGTAGCGTTCCCGCATCTTCTCTTCGTCGTCGACCCGGAAGACGAAGTTGCTGGCCGCGCCGAGGGTCGGCTTGAGGATCACCGGATAGCCGAAGTCCTCGGCCGCCCGCAGGGCCGCGTCGAGGTCTTCGACGAACCGGAAGTCCGGGTGCGCGGCCCCGCCTTTTTCGTGCGCCTGCCGCATGATCAGCTTGTTCCGGCTGGTCCGCGCCGCGTCCACGCCGATCCCGGGCAGGCCGAGCGCCTCGGCGACCGCGGCGACCAGGACGACGCCGGACTCGGAGAAGGTCAGCACGCCGTCGAACGATTCCTCGGCGTGCCAGGCCTTCGCGTGCCGGATCAAGTCGTCGATGTGGTTGCTGCCGGCGATCCGGTACCGCTCGGACGGCCAGAGATCCTCGGTGCCGATCCCGTTGAGGACGTACAGCACCCCGCCGAAGTCCTCGATCTGCTGGTACCGGGGCAGGTAGTAGTAGGAGTTCTGGCTGGCTTCCAGCGCGAGCAGTTTCACGACACACCTCGTAGGGCAGGACGGATCGGGTGGGCACCGCCCGCTCGCACGAGCGGCCGGTCGAGCGGTTCGAGACCGGTCCGGACCGGGCCGGCGCCGGTCAGGCGCGCGGCGACGGACCGGGCGATCAGCGGGGCGAACTTGAACGACGAGCCGCCGCACGCCGCGTAGGACAGGACCCGGTCGCCGAGGACGGCGAGCATCGGGCCGAGGGTGGAGCGCCGGGCCAGGTAGTGGCAGTCCCGGGTGTCGACCAGCCAATCCCGGCGGAAACCCGGGATCAGCGCGGCGAACGTGTCGATCAGGTGCTCACGCCACCACGAGGGCACGGTGGCGCCGCCGACCTCGTCGACGACCCGGCACGCGCTCGCGGCACTGAGCTTCAACGGCGTCCCGGCGACGGGCGGCACCAGCCACGCGCCGCCCGCCGAGCCGAGCGAGGTGATCGCCGGGGTGGCGGCCCACGCGGCGGCGTCGGACGGCGGGACGTCGCAGTAGAGCATCGTCTGCCGGTGCAGCACGAGTTCCCTGGACAGCGCGGGGGCCAGCAGTTCCCGGGACCACGGGCCCGCCGCCACCAGGACGGCGTCGCCGCGCAGGATCGCGCCGTCGGCCAGCCGGATCTCGGCCCGGTCGGCGTCGATCCCGATCACCTTTCGGTGCGGGTGGAGTTCCGCGTTCGCGTGCCATCGCAGGCGGGTGGCGCACGCCGTCAGCACCCGGTCGGCGAGCAGGACCCCCGCGTGCGCTTCGAAGACCGCGCCCGTCCCCGGCACGAACCCGGCGTGCGGGAACTCCGCGACGAGTTCGTCCGCGCCGAGCACTTCGGCCTTCGATCCCGCCCCCGACAACAGATCCCGCGATGCCGCCGCCTCGTCCGGTGGCATCGCGGTGAGCGCGCCGACCTGCTCGTAGAACGACGTGGACAACGAGTGCTCCAGTTCGAGCCACGCGTGATGCGCGGAGACCGCGGCCGCCGTGGCCGCGGGATCGCCGGGATGCAGCGCGCGCAGCACGCGGTGCCGGTCGAACGAGGTCGCGCCGGAGAACGGGATGTCCGCCTGGTCGGCGATCACCACTTCGTGCCCGGCCGACACGCACTCCAGCGCCGTCATCAGCGCGATGACGCCACCGCCCGCGAGCACGACTCGCATGGTCTTCCCCGTTCGTTCGGGCGCCACGAGGCACCCGGATGCCGCTGCTGGGACGGCGACATCCGGGCCTTACCCCCGTTGGGCAAAGATTTTCAGGAGGCGCGCGGGGTCACGAACGTGTCGTTGATGACGTAGCCGTCGAGGCCGTACGTCTCCCCGTACTCGATGAGATCGCTGGTGCGGTTGAGGAAACCGCGCCCGTTGTTGTTCAGCGAGGTGTTGCACAGCACGCTGAACCCGGTCTGCTCGCGGAACGCCTCGAGCAGACCGGTGATGCCGGCGTTGCGTTCCCGCGTCACCGTCTGGGTGCGCGCGGTCCCGTCGACGTGCGTGATCGCCTTCAGCTCGTCGGAGGTGACGTGGTTGAAGTACAGCATGTACGGATCCTGCACCGAGCCGACGAACCACTTGGGGGCGTCGGATTCCAGCGCGATCGGGGCGATCGGGCGGTAGTCCTCGCGGCGCTTGATCTTGTTCAGCCGCACGGTGGTGTCCACGGTGAACGGCGCGGCGAGGATCGACCGGTTGCCCAGCGCCCGCGGGCCCATCTCGTACCGGCCGCGTGCCCAGCCGATGATGTTGCCGTCCTTGATGTACTTCGCGACCTCACTCGCCACGAGCGGCCGCGTCTCGTACTTCGCGGGATCCGGGACGACGTCCTCGACGAAGTTCTCCCCCGCGTAGACGTCCCACTCGATGGTCGCCTGTCCGGTGTAGAACCATTGCGCGTCGATGGCCGTGCCCAGCGCGGAACCGCTGTCGTTGGGGCACGGCGGCACGAACACCGAGGAGAACAGGCCGCTCTCCCGCCACAACCGGTTCCAGTCGCAGTTCAGCCCGCAGCCGCCGGAGATCAGCAGCGGCAGCCCTTCGGTCAGGTTCTTCGCCGCGTAGTCGTAGAACCGGTTGAAGATCGCCTGCGAGTGTTTCGCCGCCGCGTTGCGGTATTCCTGCGACCACACCCCGGCGTTGTACAGATGGGACCAGGACATCTCCTCTTTGGACAGACCGAGGATGATGCCGTCGCGGTCGAGGATGAAGTCGATGGTCTTCTGCTCGTCCGGCGTGAGCGGGCCCGGCTCCGCGAACCCGGTCAGCGCCATCTGCTTGCCGGCGTCGTTGAACCGGAACTTCCCCTTGCCCAGCGGGAAACCCGGGTCCGCCAGCGCGAAGAGATACGCGTACTTCGCGCCGGGGTCGGTCAGGACATGCTGCAGGTGGGTGGCCTCGCCGCGCTCGTCGATCCGGTAGAAGTCACCGATGTTCCCTTCCCACACCAGGGAGTAGTACGCCTGGCCGGGTGCCGCGGGGGCCATCCCGAGCGAGGTGTAGATATGCGAGCGCTCGTGGGTGGAGGAGAAGTACCGCACGTCCTTGCCGAAGAACTTGCCCGCCTCGTCGGAGATCGCGCCCTCGCCGACACCGAAGTATCCGGTGCGGGACGGCGGTTCCACCGAGAACTCCCCCTTGACCCAGCCGCCGAGCGCGACCACGTCGGGCTGCTTGTCGAGCATGCCCGCCGCACGCGCCATCAGCTCGCCGGTGATCCGGTCGTAGCGCGGGTAGTTGTCCTTTTCCGACTCCAGCGCGAACAGCAGCTTGCCGTCCTCGATCGCCACGATCCCGCCATCGTGGCCCTCTTTCATCGACAGAATCAGCATTGTGTCACCGAATTTCGCTCGCCTTCATTCGTCGACTCATTCAAGCCGCGCGGCCCGTTGACCGGAAGCGCCCCGCGGGGAGAACAATCAACCTTCGGACGAGCCGCCCGGCAGGGTGCGCACGGCCTCGTGGCGCAGCGATTCGAACGCGTTCTTCCGCGCCCGGTGACCGGCCATCGGGACGGCGGCGGCGAACGCGCCCGGTTCCCGTTGCCGTTCGGAGGCGAACGCGCTGACCAACCGGGAGACCGCGTACCGGCCGGCGACGTTGGCGCGCTGGAGAAGTCCGGCGTCCACCACGGACTCGAGGAGCTCGTCCGCGGTCTCGATCATGATGCCCATCGCCGCGGCGACGCCGATCGACGTCGTCCAGCCGGCGCCGCTCTGCCCGAAGTGGTGGATGGCCTCCCGTTCGGTGGGCGAAAGCTGGTCGTACGCCGCGATGAACCGGTCCCGCACGTTGACGTCACCGACACAGAGGCTGTCCATGAGCCGTTCGCGATCGGCGAGCTGGCCCGCCGTGTACGCGATCGCCCACTCCGGCCGGGCGGCGATCTTGCGGCCGACGATGTTGATCGCCAACGGGAGATCCCCGCACAGTTCGGCGATCATGTCGGTGGCGTCGTGCTCGGCCCGCACCCGGGCCGGTCCGGCGATCCGGCCGATCAAGGCCAGGGATTCCTTGCGGGAAAACGTATCCAGCTCGACACGGTTCGTGTCCTCCAGCCCGAGCAGCCGCGCGCGGCTGGTCACCACGACCTGGCTGTGCGGGGCCTGGCCCAGCAGCGGCCGCACCTGGCCCTCGTCCCTGACTCCCGCCAGGAGCACGAACAACCTGCGTTCCGCCAGCAGGGATCGGTACAGCCCGATCCGCTGCATCGGGTCGTCGGGCACGAGATGCGCCGGCACCCCGAGCGCGCGCAGGAATCCACGCACGATCCCGTTGGCCGACCGGCCGCCGGTCCCGCTGCCACCCAGATCGGCGTAGAGCTGCCCGTCCGGGAAGTCCGCCGCCACCTCATCCGCCAGCCGCAAGGCGAAAGCCGTCTTCCCCACCCCGATCGGACCACTGACGAGCAACGGCACCTTGACCGGGCCGCTCGCCCCGATCATCTCCGCGGCGTCGGCCAGATCCCCTTCCCTGCCGACGAAAATCCTCGATCCCATCGGCAGCTGGGCCGGACGGGCGAGGCGGATGACGCCGGATGCCAACGCGTGCACGCCATCCGGCGGCGTTTCGGGCTGCGGTGGCGCGGGCGCGCGTTCCTCGGCGCCGCCCCCGGTCTGCCCGGCGACACTGCGCCAGCGCCGTTCCCACGCCGCGCGGTCCCCACCGCACGCGGAGACGAACGCCAACGTCACGGCGAGCGTGGGCAGCCGGTGGCCACTGGCCGCGCTGGACAGCACGGAAGGTGCGAACAGTGCCGTCCTGGCGAGCTCCCGGTAACTCGGGTTTCCCGCCCGGTTCCTCAAAACACGCAGATCGTGAGCGAATGCGGCGATCGGACCAGTGGAGCCGTCCAACGGTCGCTCGGGTCTGCCCATGCCATCTCCTCCCCTGGATGGGGTAACGCAATCGCGCTGCGTGACCGTCATCCTTGCAGCCTTCCTGGCCACAACCCTAAAGGACCAATGAACCATGCAGCAGATACAAATAGGTGACTCATTGTACAAAGTCCAATAGTTGGACGCGGAATTTCACCCCCTTGGTGGCACCGGATAGGGTTCGCCCATGTCTGACCCCCTGCCGCCACTCGCCGAACTCCGGCGAGCCGCCGAAGTGTTCAACGGCTTCGCGAATGTGGACGCCTCATGGCTTCGACTCGTAGAAGAAACGCGGTCCGCGATCGACCTGTCACAGCCCGCACATCGCACAATTCTTCTTCGCTGGCTCAACTCGTGGGGATGCCGGATCCGGTACCCGCGAGAAGGCGAGCCCGCGCCCTTCGACGACGGGATCCTGGCCTGGTGGGACACCTGGAGCGCCGCGCTGCCCACCGCCGACCTCGCCGACCTGACCGACGCGGGGATCGACACCGCCGCGAAGGCGTACGCGGACCTCGCGGGTGTCGTCGTCTCCGCGGGACGGACGAGGCGTACGCTGGGCCCGACCGCCGCGGCGAAGGCCCTGTATGCGTTGCGGCCCAACACGATCATGCCGTGGGACGCCGCCATCGCGGCCGCACTCCACGGCGCGCGCGACGGCGCCGCGTTCGGGAGGCACCTGCGGCTCGGCCGCGCGTGGGCCGCCGCGGTGATCGCGGAGGCGGGAGACGGCGGGGCGGCGATCCCCGCCCTGATGGGCAGGCCCGTGTCACTGGCGAAGATCCTCGACGAATACCTTTATGTCGCCTTCACCATGGGCGCCAAGGGTGACTGGGGAACAGACAGCGGAGAATGGTGGAAAAATGGTAACCGGGGATGACGTCAGAGAGATCGTTTCGGGGCTGCCCCGCGCCTATGAGGCGCTGGTCCGGGACCGGGCGAAGTTCCGCGTGGGGCGAATCGTCTTTCTTTCGCTCTCTCCCGACGAAACCGTGATGGGATTCGGCTATCCCAAAGAAGAGCGGGAAGCCCTGGTGGCCGGCGAGCCGGACAAGTTCATGATGCCGATTCCGTCCGATATGCGCTATCAGTGGGTCCGCGCCCGGCTGTCCGCACTCGATTACGAAGAGTTACGAGAGCTGATCGTCGACTCGTGGCGAATGTGCGTGCCGAAGAAGGTCTGGGCGGAATACCTGGAAAAGAACCCGAGCTGAACTGCT
>Ga0307518_10004345_pt1 | contig 10168 bp, 10 predicted proteins | sample 25_EM_MG_FD_203889 | JGI IMG/M metagenome (GOLD analysis project Ga0307518, IMG submission 203889) | Populus trichocarpa ectomycorrhiza microbial communities from riparian zone in the Pacific Northwest, United States - 25_EM | ecosystem: Host-associated > Plants > Roots > Unclassified | place...
AAATCGATTCTAAACCTTAAAACAATTTTTTATTTTTTTTTATAAGAAAAATGGCAGCAGCGGCAGCGGCAGCCCAAAGATCTCAACTCCCCTCGATAAGCACAAACGCCTCTCCCTCTCCCTCCTCCTCTTCTCCTCTCCAACGCCTCTCCACTTTCAAAACCCCTTCTGCTTCTTCTCCTCCACCATCTTCAACCACCGCAACCTCTTCTGCTTCACCTCTAGACTCTTTCTCCAAAGACCCATTCCTCTCCCCATTCCTCTCTCCCTCCTTCTCTTCCACTTCCTTCTCCTCCGCCGCCCTCTCCTCTGGCTCCCCTGCCTCCACCGCCGAACACCTCCACCATGCAATTCGCCTCCTCGAATCCCAACTCCGTTCCGAAGTCCTTTCCCGCCATCCCCACCTCTTCCACCAACTCTCGTCCATTAAAGACGCTGAACTCTCCCTCTCCACCCTCCGATCGGCCATCTCTTCTATGCAGTCCTCTATTCGCCGCGTCAGATCCGAGCTTTCTGATCCCCATAACGCTATTAAATCAAAAACTATCCAGCTCTCCAATTTGCATCGTACCAACCAAGCATTACAACACACTATTCGCGCTCTGAGGTTGTCGAAAAAGCTTCGAGATTTAATTTCTGCATCAGAATCAGAGCCTGAAAAATTGGATCTTGCCAAGGCAGCGCAATTACATTACGAGATCTTGACAATGTGTAATGAGTATGATTTGAGAGGAATTGATATGGTTGACGAGGAGCTGAATTGGGTTAAAGAAATTGGGGAAAAACTGCGCAGCCAAGCCATGAAAGTGTTAGAGAGAGGAATGGAAGGATTGAATCAGGCAGAAGTAGGAACTGGGTTGCAAGTTTTCTATAATTTAGGAGAGCTGAAGGTGACTGTGGAGCAATTGGTGAATAAGTATAAGGGAATGGGAGTGAAGAGTGTGGGCTTGGCATTGGATATGAAGGCGATTTCTGCGAGTGGTGGTGGGTATGGGCCAGGAGGGATAAGAGGGAGTGGGACTCCACAGATTGGAGGAGGGGCAAAAGCAAGGGAGGCACTTTGGCAGAGAATGGGGAATTGTATGGATCGGTTGCATTCTATTGTTGTTGCTGTTTGGCATTTGCAGAGAGTGTTGTCCAAGAAGAGGGATCCATTTACGCATGTTTTGTTGCTTGATGAGGTTATTAAGGTGAGAGGGATTTATGATTTTGGTCAGAATGTTCCTGTTTGTTTGCTGGTTTTATATGAATGCTTCTATATTGGTTATGGATCGTGGTGCCTTTTGCCGTGTGAACTGCTAAGCAGAGTTTTAATTGGTTTGTAGTGTTATTCTTCTGTTTTGGGTTGATCCTGTACTAGAAGTTGATAGCACTAGTTTGTAATGTAATAACCTCTGCATATCTCTGTACCACAAAACGAAGTTTTTGATCCCCTGTTGTTGAATATAGTTGAATTTATGTTTCCTTAAATAGCAAATTCGACCACCCTGATGTCTAGATAGAAATATCATTAAGAGTAGGCAGCAGGCCTATAATGGACTCATGTGAAGCGATGCACTGTCCCACTTGATCCAGCAATCCAGTGATTAGCGATTATAGTCTAAACTCGTTTATTTCTTGGTGTTTTTCATTTCCAATAATCAGATATAGTAATTTTATGTACCTTGTTCTCTAGATTATGCCATATAAAAGCTTCCTAAGTAGTTCAGGTCGTATTGATGGTTTCCTGTTTTTTGATTGATTTTATGGGTCATAAACAAAACCAACAAAGAAAAACTCTGATGCTTGCGCATTTTTGTGGAGAGAGGGAGATTTCTTTGGGCCTTTACCTTGATTGCTGCTTGATTTTCTGCCACATTTCTGTCCATCTCTTTCATGCTTACAATAAGCTGATATTCTTGTAGGATGGTGATCCCATGCTAACAGACCGGGTTTGGGAGGCACTTGTGAAGGCTTTTGCTAGCCAAATGAAATCTGCTTTCACTGCATCAAGTTTTGTTAAGGAGATATTTGCTATGGGCTATCCTAAACTCTTCTCCTTGACAGAGAATCTACTTCAAAGAATCTCACATGATACAGATGTCAAAGGGGTTTTACCAGCTATTACTTTGGACGGAAAGGAACAGATGGTTGCTGCCATTGAAATATTCCAGACAGCTTTCTTGGCTATGTGCTTAAGTCGCCTTTCAGATCTTGTGAACACTGTTTTCCCGGTGTCCAGCCGTGGGAGTGTTCCTTCCAAAGAACAAATCTCAAGAATTATCTCCCGTATCGAGGAAGAGGTTGAAGCAGTCCAATTGGATGGGCGTTTGACTCTTCTTGTATTTCATGAAATAGGCAAGGTTTTGCTCCTGCTTTCAGAACGAGTTGAATACCAGGTAATTTGGTAAAACAAATAGTATTTTTTCTGTTAGTTCAGGTTTCTCCATTATGTGTTCTTATTTTCTGGCATATCATATGTTATATTTGTGGAGTTGTTATCTATATGACACATAAAAATAATCCACTTGCATATCCTACTTGAGTGTCACCTTAATCCTGGGCTTGATGTGTTTTTTTTTTTAATTTTTTTTTTTTTTTGCAAATAAAGTTTTTTGGATGATATGTCAATGTAAAATTAGCGCAATTCTAAACAACATAAACCAAACTACACTGAGCACAAGTAGAAGAAATGAAAACCATCATATCATGGTGTCCGCAGTGGGTTCCCATCATGCTCCCCACAATCTAATGGTTGGCAAATTTTTCATGTCTTGTTTGTGTAGTTTGGTTGTGTGATAAAGACTTCCTCGTAAAATTATTTTCCTGTTATCGGTTGGATTATATTGTTATTTGTAATTGCAATTCTTGTTTTATTCAAAGGGTGACACATGGCTAATTTCTGGTACCATCATATTAACTAGCTTTGCATGCTTAAAAATCTCGGTTCAGTCAAAGCAACTGTCATCATAGTTTTATTGAGTGTGCTATCTAAATCTGGTGATTTAATGCTAGTGGTGTCTTCATATTTCATGGTGTTTTCTGTTTGATTTCTGATAAATTCCCAAATGTTGGAACTTAAGGATTATTGGTTTTATGCTGTAAACTTTTTTCGCTCTTGTTTTCATTTGATCATCTTGCTGTACTGTGCTGTATATTACTTATGTGGCTGTGCCATTTAAAATAATATAAAGCAATGAAGAATTTTCAAAGTGAATGTAATTGGATTCTTTAAGGGGTAGTTTTCTCATGATTTTTGTGGTGGAGAAGTCCTTTCATATATGAAAAAAATTGCTTTGGAATTTCAGATATCTGCAGGTCATGAGGCACGCCAAATTACAGGTCCTGCAACTGCAGCACAAGTCAGGAACTTTGCTTTGTGCCAGCATTTACAAGAAATTCATACACGTATATCATCAATGATTGCTGGGCTGCCCACTATCGCAGTGGATGTGTTGTCTCCTGCACTGGGTGCAATATATGGGGTAGCTCGTGACTCAGTGACTCCCCTTTTCAAAGCAATGATTGACCGACTTGAGTCATGCATCCTGCAAATTCACGACCAGAACTTTGGTGCTCATGGTATGGATGCTGCAATGGACAACAATGCTTCACCTTACATGGAGGAGTTGCAGAAGTGCATTCTTCACTTTCGTACTGAGTTCTTGTCTAGGCTCTTACCTTCTTCAGCAAGTGCTACAACAGCTGGGACAGAAACTATATGCACCCAGCTTGTGAGAAGTATGGCATCACGGGTTTTGATATTCTTTATCAGACATGCCTCTCTTGTACGACCTCTTTCAGAATCAGGGAAACTGAGGATGGCTAGAGACATGGCTGAGCTGGAATTAACTGTAGGCCAATATTTGTTTCCTGTACAACAACTTGGACCACCGTACCGGGCACTCCGAGCGTTCCGGCCGCTTATTTTCCTGGAGACATCTCAGTTGGGAGCATCTCCTCTACTTCAAGATCTGCCACCAAGTGTCATACTCCACCACCTTTACACCCGAGGCCCTGATGAATTGGAATCACCACTGCAAAGGAACAGGCTTACACCTCTGCAGTATTCACTGTGGCTGGATTCTCAAGGGGAGGATCAGATTTGGAAAGGTATCAAAGCAACTTTAGATGATTATGCTGCAAAGGTTAGATCAAGAGGAGACAAGGAATTTAGCCCTGTATATCCTCTTATGCATCATTTAGGGTCATTCTTGACAGAGAATGCCCCCGTGTCCCAAAGGCATTAATAACAAGTATACACCATGTAAATCAGCAAATTTTAGACCTCTACCTTCACGTGAAGGTTTTCCATGAATCTTTAATGTATGTGTTAGTCGAGGAAGCTTCCTACAGAGTGGTGCTAGTATTGCTCCACAGGTACAGTTTTCTCTTCATATAATTTTCTTCACTTAAATTATAGTCATTTTTGTCGCGTGCTAAGTGCATGTAACCACGGAATTCAATGAATAAATCAATTCTCCTGGAACAATGTCAAACTCCAAGCTAATTGTTCCTGAAATGTCTAATAGTTTTTGCTATCAGGGCAGAAATTTCACATTTGCATCTTGAACAACTCGGTCATTTTTCACCTTTACCTTCCAATATAGGAATTTTGAATTTAGCGTCTTTGATTCTTTTATAATTCTAACTCAACTCTCATCCCGAGTAGCATACCAGCATCTAATCTCACAAGTTGTCTTAACACTTGCGTTCTTATTACATAGTCTGGGATTCTAGGAACAATGAAGCCAGTGGTTTATGTATTAATATCAGTCTTATATTCTATGGCTTGATGATTCTTTCAGAGCTTTAAGAACCTCCACGCTTATCAACTCGAATATTGAGTTCTCAAGGCCCAAGGGAACTGGATAGCTCATATGCAGCCTGCTGTCTCTGTCCTGCTTTCATGTGCGTTTACACTTAAGCTATGTTTGGTTAGGGCGATGAAACCGAGGATAGAACGGGAGAGAAAACAAAGAGGAGTCGGAATCAGGTTTGAATTCCCTTTTATCTTAGTGTTGGATAAGCAAGGAGAGGAAAATATGGAATCCAAATCTGTCTCGCTTGGTTGGAAGGAGAAATGAGAGAAGAAACAAGAGAAAGGTAAAAACAAACACGAACAATATCTTCCCCTTTGCAAATCTTTCCATCTGGAAAGAAGAAAATGACAACCTAATCCTTGGGCTTCTCTTGTTTTCCGTCCCTTCTTGGTCCACCATCTCCTAGTTCCACAGGAACAAGCGTGGTGTAAACACACCACCACCCCTTGTTTTGTTGGAATCCATACCGCCACGAACGCAAATTTTTGACCTTACCCACTACCGACTCGATGGTAAGTTGGAATATTAATCCGTCCAAGCACAGGCATACATACCTGTACCAAGCTCAGCGGTACAGTTCCTCCTGACTATGCTGGTAAAAGAAAGCCTTTTTTTTTGCTAAAAATTTAACAACAAACGATTACTTGCCACCTTAGTCAGAAAATATATCGGCAGGAAATGCAATGGCTGGAGGCTTTGAACACAGATGAAAATTCTGACTGGTTAATTTAACCATCTACAAATCTAGGTCAGTCGTGTTGCTAGGTTTTGGCAATAGGTTATCCAAATCCAAGATTTAACATAGAAGGAACCTTTGCTTCACCAGATTTCAGTGCCGTGTGTTCAGTTCTCCTGCTCAATCTAACATTGGTTAAAAGTCATCAAAATCAGCTTAATCTTTGCTCTTTGACCAGATTCTTATGTCATCACATGGTTAGCTTTTAGTTGTTTGGAATCTAATGCAAGCTTTATTTGATCCAAGCCCAGAAAACACATGATGGTTTCTTTCTAGACTGCGAGTCTTGACCATTGACCATTTGATTATAATTTATGTACAAACTTAAAAGGGCATATCCGAAATCTAAAATTATTCAATTAATCGGCAGGGGATCTTTTGTCATACTGTGTTCCTATTTAGCAGGTTCATGCATGTGTGGTGCTGATCGGATTTGTTTTTTGTCCGAAGGTGGATTTTACTTTAAGTAATCTGTAAAAACATCCCTTGTAATGTAGACTAGTAATGCTAATTTATCCAGGAATGGGTGGACTCCATAAATCAAATGATTGAAGTTTTCTGAGCAATTCTTTAGACTCTTGTTTTTTCCTCCTAATCTTCGTCTCAGTAGGAATTCCATTATCATGGAAGTGGTGCATAAGTTTCCTCCCACAATTGCTAGAGATGTTAATCCTGTCTGATCAAGGCACAGGAGATGTTACTTTAACAACGAAGAACTTGGTGATTGCAATTAACAGCAGTAATGATTAAGATACAATTAGAAGCATCCTTTGCCTTCAAGCCCTATCTGACTATATATGATCTGGCTAGAAGTTTATTTATTGCTGACAAGGTAAATGACTCATTTTGCATACTACCCTACTGTGCAGAATTGCAGCTTCTTCTTCCTTCTTTTTGTCACAGGCAGGATACGCCATCTCACATAATCTGTAACTCCTGCAACGATCAGCAGGCTTTCAACATCGAGGAATTTACGTCTGTATGTGCTACATAGGGCTATCCATCCCCATAACTGTAGCGTGTGGGGTTAAGTAATTTATGATGTGTTAATTCTGGAAGCATTGCCTAAAGATAGGCACAGAATGTGACCCGCAGCAGGGTTAACTTCATAATTAAATGGAGGGATTGTCCCCACATTTTCCTTTCACATTGCAAAAAGACAGTGAAAGCCAAAATTTCTGATCTTGATTTGACATTGGATGTTGAAATAAAAAATGACAGATTCTATATGTCTCATGGAAAATCTTTCATATCCTTTTCACACTGTTTTAAAGAAATCTAACATCAACATATACTCGCATTTTTCAATATCAAGAACTGATGTGATCACTTCTGTCCCATGACAACTCCCTCAATACTTGCATAGAACTTAACAGTAACGAGCTCGGATGGCTGTTAATAATTCCTCCATTTTTTTGGTTTCTTTTCCTTTGCATATGGTGACCACATCATTGCATCAAATATTTTTTTCCAGACTGATATTCGCAATATTTTGAGAGAACATTGATTGCTACTTGATAAGAGTTAAGTTATCAGCGCTCGTGTGTCTGATGCAATAATTTAATGCATTTCTTGACAAGGTTTCCTTGACAATATAAAACTGAGACTTCAGTTGTTTTTTTCCTTCAAATTTCAACATCCTCCCTGTCTCAAATGGGATGTGACTAGAAGCACAAGCAAAAGAAAATGAGTCCATGAATAGTAGGCTGCGTGCCCTCGATGTCCTTCTAACTCCCACACGGCCCATTGATCTCATGCTAGCATTATTTTATCTTTGCTTTCTTTCACCTTAAACCAGTTTCAGGAATTGACCAATACCAGCTCCCTCCATGTAAATACAAACCTTAGCATTCTTTGATTGGTCGAGTCTCACATTTTGACAATGAGAGACGGATAGAGAGACAAAGCGCACAGTATAATATAGGTGGAAGGGTGGATGGAAATTCCTAATAAGAAATTGTATTGAAGGAAGGATATCTACATCATTTTCAGCATCTTTAATTTAATTACGAATAGTGTCTTGTCCTGTCTCCACAATCCCTAAACTTCGCATATATTTATAGCTCTTAGTATTTTCCGCTTAAGCGAAGAAACCTGAGCAGATTCCAAACTAAGGAGCATTGAAATTATGGGAAAGAAAGTAAGTCAAGCATCGATGAAGATTTCTAAGAATGAAAAGAATCAACTCGGCAGTTTGATAAAAGTTTTGCGGCCGAAGGTCTACATCACTGACAGCTCAAGCTTTAAGAGGCTTGTTCAAGAATTAACTGGCAATGGCAAGACAATTCCCTCTCCACCACCTCCCTCTAAACCCCAAACAGTACTTGAGAATGTCGCGGTTGTAAATGTCGAAGCTCACGGAGAGCCTGTGTGTAGCATGGAGACACCCATCGATGCATCCATCGATTCGCTTGAGTTTGGCGATCAGTTGGTCTCTTTTACTGAAGAGCTAAACCAGCCTTACAATCACGGAGAACCCGAGAGTAACATGTATACATCCTTTGATGCATCGGTCGATTCACTTAAGCTTTGCGATCAGTTAGTCTCTTTTACTGGAGAACTAAATCAACCTCACAATCACGGAGGACCTGAGAGTAGCATGGAAACATCCTTCGATGCATCGGTTGATTCATTCGAGTTTTGCAATCAGCTAGTCTCTTTCACCGAAGAACCAAATCAACCTTACAATCATGGAGAACCAGAGAGTAGCATGGAAACATCCTTTGATGCATCAGTCGATTCATTTGAGTATTGCAATCAGTTAGTCCCTTTTATTGAAGAACTGAATCAACCTTACAACCAGTTACATTTCGATGACGTTACATTAAATCATCTATCAATATACCAACAGATAGATATGTTAACAGGTCAAGATTTCGAGTCCTTGCTTCTGGATATCGAGCAGTATCCTTTCTCTAGCAGTTATTCTCAGACTCACATGCTGGAGGAGGTCAGCATATAAGACTATGAATTATATGGCTTACGGTGAAGGGCCGCGTTGTTCTTTCACCAGAACAACAGGAGGCAAAACCTGTGCAGGGTTTTACCTTGTGATATATGTCTTTTTGTTCATATTTCTTAGTGTGTGTGTGTGTATATATATAAATATATATATATATATATAGACAGAGGGATAGATAATTAATACACAGGGAAACATTTGTGCACCATCAACTCCCTGTGTATTCTTTGTATATATAGAGAGCCAAATATTATGTTCTTAAATTTCTTTGCTTTGTATATCATATGGCCTTCATGCTGTTGTATTAATTATTCCGGTAGACAGAGTAATATCAATTTAATTTCCTCATTGCTGTGTATATAAATTCAGGATTTAATTTAATTCCGTGAGTTGTTGAGATAATAAATCATTCCTTACCTCTTACAATTGCCCGTGCTATTTCAGACCAACTGCTTTTCCTACCGATCCACAAAAAATAATTTATTTTCATTCTCAGATGCCTTATTCTAATGGGAAAGGGGTATTTATAGGCTTAACTCACATACATGCATGAACTCCTTATAATTCATTATATAAATTGAGAAGACTCTTCTGAAATAAATAAGATAAATGCATTACAGATTAACTCAATAATTCATGAATCTTTTTAGGATGCAAGTTTAGATTCGGTGTCAGGTATTTGGATCATGCAACATGGCAGTTATCGAACCGGAAGAGGAATCATGCTGGGCTAAAGCCATTCTAAGAGGACTCCATGTTGTATGGTTATTGTTGCCAAGGTATTTGGCTGCTCGCATGGCTGCCTAGCTATGATACAAGCTTACAACGACTCATTGCACAGCTAGGATCGGTGCTGTAAGCATGCCATGCATCCTTTTCTGACACTCTTCCTTGTACAATATCGATCTCTACCGGGAAGCATAATAGCTGTTTCCTTCCACTGAGGGCTCCCTCATTATCATCAAAAGGCTAAGACTCCTAACCTCGAGAAGTTTGGATGGCTGCACTATCAAGGAAAACTATATCAGCAGAATGATCTTTCTCATTTTCTTTTCAAGTAAATGTTTCTTGTTGTAAGAAATAAAATTACGATTGTTTAGAGTAAACTAAACTATCCAGAATTAATAAGCAGATAATAAACGAAAGGAATAATAGAAATTGCATGTTCATATTTTTCATAAAATAACCAAACTACATGCAACAGAAATAAAGTAAATACTGAAAATCTAGAACAATGAGTATAGTGTACTTGTTGATAAATTTTAGACAAATAAAAGGAAATAGCAAACTTTATTATAAAAAATTATACCCTTTGTCTTTAAGATTAATTTGGTCGTCAATCGGCGTAAACAATCTTAATTCAAGTAGCCTTGCCTCTCATGAATTTAATAACACCACCTCAAAAAATTGCACTATCTTTGAAGATCTACGTGCTAGAAAATAGACTCGATTTTCTCTCTTCGACATAAGAACCCGAAGTTAGAACAAGACTATAGATAGGGAAGAAGAAACTAGAAAATAGGAGACGAAGATAGAAGAAAAGAACAGGTAGAAGAAGACTTTTGCTCAGTTTTCATATACTGCACAATCCCCCATCCCCTATTTTTATAAGGGACTCATCAGCCCGTTTTAGGGAAGGGAGGTCCGACAATTCTTTTTTCTTTCCGA
>Ga0307518_10004346_pt1 | contig 10167 bp, 7 predicted proteins | sample 25_EM_MG_FD_203889 | JGI IMG/M metagenome (GOLD analysis project Ga0307518, IMG submission 203889) | Populus trichocarpa ectomycorrhiza microbial communities from riparian zone in the Pacific Northwest, United States - 25_EM | ecosystem: Host-associated > Plants > Roots > Unclassified | place...
GGCCATCCGCGTGCTCGCGCCAGTTCCTCGACCCGGCGCAGCGCATCGGTGTACACGACGACCGTGCCGCGCTGGTGCTCGGCGAGCAGCAGTTCCGTGTCGCTGACGCCGCCTTCGCGCTCCACGACATGGATGTCGTCGATGTCGCTTCCGGTGGCCAGTTCGTCGCCGTAGGCCAGCGCGATCTCCGCCCAGGCGCGCAGTTGTCCGTCGGAGCGGTTCTCGTGCGTCGGCGTCGCCCGCAGGAGACCGACGGCCAGATCGAGGTCGCTCATCGGCGGTCCTGGAGGATCACGACGACCGGCTCGTCACTCGCCCGGGTCTTCAGTTCGGCTCCGGCCAGCGCGAGCAGCTGGTCCCTGTCGAGCACACCGGACAGATCCGCGATCTTGGGTCCCACCAGCAACCAGACGGCCGGCGCGCGGGAGCCGCCGTCGCCGTAGCGGGTGTGCTGGTCGGCGAGCGTGGCCAGCCGTGCTGGGGCGGAACCCGCGTCGGAGGTCTCGACGACGGCACCCGCGCCATGCAGGCGGATCACGCCTTCGCCATCGACGACCCGCACATGCCGCACCGGCTTCGTGAACCGGCCGAACACGCCTTGCCGCCGGGCCGACGCACTGAAGACGCGGTGATGCGCCGTCGCTGCCACGCGCCGAAGCCGGTCGGTGCCGACGCCGATGCTGCGCGCGACCGCCGCGCCGATCGCCGCGCCGATCGCCTCGTCGTCCACTGTGGACGCTCGGTCCTTGGTGCGCAGTTCGGTGGCTCCGGTGGCGACCGCGCGCACCAGGTTGCGCTGCGGGTCGACTGTGAGGTCGACCTCGACACCGCCTGGATCGGCGCCCTGCGCGATGACGGCAGCCTCGGCTTCGGACCGCACGGCGAGGACATCGGCGTTGGTGGGGCTGGGCACGATCCGCTCGACCGACTCCCGGACCAGCGCCAGCGCGGCGCCGAGCGGGCTGATGACCTCGGCGTGCGCGGCGATCCGCCAGTCGTGCCCGGATTCCTCGCCGAGGAACGGGGTGACCGCGGCCGCCCCGCCTCCACCGCCGACCAGGGTCGGCCGGTCCAGCCGGTACTCCCGGATCAGCTCGTCGACGACCGCGCGCACCGGCTTCACCGCATGGCGCGACACCGCCCGAGCGGCCTCCTCCACCGACGTACCCATCGCCGCCGCGAGCGGGGCCAGCGCCAGCCGCGCGGATTCTGTCTCGGAACGCGCGTAGGAATCGCCGGGCACGATGCCGAGCGCGTTGGCGGCACACGTCAGCGTGATCGCGTATCGCTTGCCGTCGGCGGCTTCGAGCGCGACGTAGTCACTCGGATCGTCCGGCCGAGGGGAAATGGTGACCAGTTTCGCCTCTTCCAGTGCCGACGCGGGCGCGAAACACGCGTAGGGCAGGCCCGCGATATGGGCACTGCGTGGCCCGACGTCGGTCACCGCGCGTCCGGAGAAGCGGATCAAGGAGCCTCCGCCGACGCCGATCGTGCGGACGTCGAGAGCGGGCAGATAGGTCTCGTGCCCGCCGAGATGCGCGTGGCGCACCAGCACCCGGCCACGGCGGACCACGCTGATGTCGGTGGACGTGCCGCCGGTCTCGAGGAACAGCCCTTCGCTGAGCTTCTCCCCCATCAACGCGCCCGCGACTCCGGCGGCGGGACCGGACAGCGCCGTCAGCAGCGGCCGCCGCCGCATCTCCGGCAACGACATGACGCCGCCGTCACCACGCACCACCATCAACGGCGCGGTCACCCCCGCCCGGCGCACACTCGCCTCGACCAGGTCGGCGGTCGACACCATGCGCGGCATGATCCCCGCGTTCAGCACCGCGGTGCGCGCCCGCTTCGTGAGCCCGTAGAGACCGGTGATCTCGTGCGTGGCCGTGGCGAGCACGCCCCGCTCCCGGGCGGCGGCCGCCACCGCCCGCTCCCCCTCCGGATCGTCCACACTGAACGGTTCGACGGCGACGATCACTTCCGCCCCTTGGCGAACCAGGTCCTCGACGGCCTCGCCCGCGTCGCCGAGCTCACGCACCGGCGCGAACCGCACCGGCAGTTTCCGCCCGGGCGCCAGCTCCATTTTCGCGAACGCCCCGAGCCGCCGGGTGGCGAAAGCGTCGAATCCGGTGCCCACCCCGGCGATCCCGACCGTCGCCACGTCGCCTTCCAGCAACGCGTTGGTCGCCTGGGTGGTGCCGTGCGCGAGGAACGACACGTCCTCGGCGCCGATGCCGACGTCGGCACGGAGTTTCTCCAGCGCCTCGAGGATCCCGTGCGCGACACCGTCTTCGTGGTCGTGGCTGGTCGGGACCTTGACCTGGCCGAGCAGTGCGAACGTGCGCGCGTCGACCGCGACGGCGTCGGTGAACGTGCCACCGACGTCGATGCCGACGCGGACCGGAGTGGGTTCGGATGTCTTGGACCTCACTGTCCACCTCCTGGGGGAATGGGGTCAGTAACCGCGGACCTCGGGCCAGCGCCGTTCGACGCCTGCCCGGTCCAGCACTCGGGCGAACTCCTGGAACCGCGCCGGGTCCTCCCGCACGGCGTGCGGCTCGCCGCCCCCGCGCACCGCGAATCCGGCGAGGTGGCCGGCGACCTCGCCGACGTTCCACTCCACGGGGTGCAGCCGATGGCAGCCGTTCGTGATGTGGGTCGTGCCGATGTTCTTCCCCGCGGGCAACAGGTTCCGCGTCCGCCGGGGCAGCAACGCGCCGAGCGGCAGCTCGAACGGCACACTCGGGACGTCGACGTAGGTGTCGCCCGCCGTCGAGGGATGCAGATCGATCCGGTAGCTGCCGACGCCGACGGAATCCTCGCGGCGTTTGCGGCCGGTCGGCCCGAGCACGTCGAGCGAAACGTCCTGCTCGACGATCGTCGTGACGGCCCGGATCCGGCGTGCTTCGCGGACATACGCGGATTTGGCCAGGCCGTCGTCCGTGCCGACGACGTCGCGACGCAGTTTCAGTCCGGGGAAACCGGTGCCGCCGTCGAGCCTCGGTGCCTCCGTCTGCAACCAGTACAGCACCGACAACGAGAGCTGTTTGGCCTCGTGATGCGCCAGCGCGACGTCCTCGGCGGTGCTCACGCCGTCGATCTCCACCGCGGGCCGTAGCCAGTAGTCGTTGAGGGGCCAGTTCACCAGCGTGATGTCCGAGCCGAAGGCGCCCGGCCGGTGCAGCTTGCGCGCGAGGATCCGGCGGAAACCCCACAGCTCCTTGTCCCCGGCGTCGGCACTCTGGTCCGCGCTCACCGCCAGCGGATCGGTGTCCGGGTTCGGATCGAAGGTGCGGCCGACCGGCGCCAGCGAACGTGGATCCGGGGCAAGGAAACCGAGCAGCGGTCCCGGCCAGAAATCCGGCTGGTACTCGCGCCAGAAGCCGTACATCCCCGGCCGGTCGATCGTGTGGTCCTCGCCCGCGTGGTGCGAGAGCGCGAAGCAGTAGGTGATCCCCTGGAGGTTCCCGGGATCGGCCTGCTCCGGAGCGTGCGGCTCGCCGTGATCGGACTGCGCTTCGGCACCGATCACGAACTCGGTTCCGGTCAACGGCAGCAGATCGCCGTTCTCGGTCGCGTCGAGCACGTACTCCGCGCGCACCGTGGTGCGCTCGCCGCCGGGCCCTTCGAACGTGACGGCGTCGACGCGATCGCCGCTCACGTCCGCGGCGACCGGCCGGTGACGCACCAGCACGGTGAACCGCCCGGCGGCCCGGTGCGGCGCCAGCATCGACTCCAGCACGGCGAGCGCGACCCGCGGCTCGTGACAGAGCTTGCTCACGCGGCCGGCGCCGGGGTTCAGGTCGGTCAACGCGGCAGCCTCGGCGCGCAGCGGGTAATTCCGCCGGTAGTAGTCACGCACGCCCTCACGGAAGGCGCGATAGGTGGCCGTGCCGCCGAAGCGCTCGATCCACGGATTTTCGTCCGGGGGGACCGCCTGGGCGGTGAACTGACCGCCGAGCCAGTCGGTCTCCTCGGTCAGCACGACGTGATGCCCCGCCGACGCGGCGGCGAGCGCGGCGGCGACGCCACCCACCCCGCCGCCGGCGACGAGGATCTCGGTGCCGAGTTCAACCATGTTCCGTCCTATCGGGATCGCGGTGGGCCGACTTGGGCGCCGTCCACCTGTGGGCACCGCAGCAGCTGCTGCGGTGTGTTCGTCCGTTCGGTCACGAGGTCGACCAGCAGGCGCACGGCGCGTCTGCCCATCTCCCGCATGGGGACCTCGAAACCGCTCACTTCTGGCGGGCCGCCGAGCACGGCCAGTGAGAGATCGTCCGGAGTGGACAGTCCGGCGGCGTCGACGGCCTGCCGGACCGCCCGGTACGCCGCCCCGGTGTCGGTCCCCTCCACGACGACGGCGGTCACCCCGCCGTCGACCCAGCCACGTACGGTCGTCGCGGTCAGATTCGTGCCCCGCAACCGGACGACGCCGGTATGCGGAGCCGCCTCGACCACTCCGCGCTGCCGGTCCTCCGAGGACGGCGCCTCGTCGGCCTCGCGCACATAGCGGATTTCGCGATGCCCGAGATCGAGCAGACGCCGCAGCACCAACGCGGACGCCGTCACGTAATCCGCGCCGACGTACGGGATCCGGCCACCGAGCTCCGGCCTCCGTCCGATGTAGACCAACGGGAAACCGTCGTCGACGAGCCGCGACACCGGTCCTTCCGGCACGTGCCTGCCGAAGAACAGACAGCCGTCGGCCAGCCGGGTCCGGCGGATCGCGGCTTCCTGCCGGGCACCGGGTCCGCTGGTGCCGGTGAACAGGATGAGGTCCTGGCCGAGGTTGGCCGCCTCTTCCTCCACACCGGACAGAATCGGGTGGTAGGTGTCCGCCTCGTCGGTCGGGAAGGCGCTGCGGAAGGTGTAGAGCCCGAGCAGGTTCGACCGCGACCGCGCGAGCCGGGTCGCGACCGGATGCGGCACGTAGCCGAGATCCTGCGCCACCTCCATCACTCGCCGCCGGGTCGATTCGGCCATCCGCACCGACCGGTTTCCGCCCAGCACCACGGAGACGGTCGCCTGCGAGACCCCGGCGATACGGGCGATGTCCGCCTGCCTCGGCGGCCGCCGTCCTGATGCCATTCCGTCTCCTCGAAGGGGTGCTAATGCGGTTTAGCCGAGCATCTGTCCGGGGTCCGCCGAAATCAAGGAAAGCGGCTCATCCTGTCCGATACCACCGCTGAGCAGGACTAATACGTATTAGCTCCTTGACGGTCCGCGGCGGCGGCCCGAATGGTTGGACGAGCACGTCAACGCCGACGAAAGGGAGTGTCCGCATGACCGAGCTGTCCCGACGCGCGGCTCTGCGCGGAGCCGCCGGAGTAGGCCTCGGCCTGGCCGCGATGCCCGTTCTGGGTGCCGGCTCCGCGGCCGCGGCGCCTGCCGGATTCCCGGAGTACCGATTCCTGCGCACCGCGTTCGACAAGAGCAAACTGAAGTACAACCCGACCGGCGAACTGATCTTCCCGTGCATCCGCGGTGTCGCGGGCCGGATCGCGAACCCGCTGGGCCGCTACTACCTGTACTACGCCCCGCACGACGCGCCGGGCGGGATCTGCCTTTCCTACGCCGACAGCCTCGAAGGTCCCTTCATCGAGTATCCGGACAACCCGATCGTCAAGAGGACCTGGAACCCGCACTACAGCGTCTCCCACGTCTCGTCGTCGCACGTGCTGTGGAACGAGGACGCGCGCGAACTGTGGCTGTATTTCCACGGCGAGAACACCACGACCCGTCTCGCACGATCGAAGGACGGCATCCACTTCACCTACGACAAGGTGGTGCTCTCGACCTCGATGCTGCCCGCGGGCACCACGGAAACCTCTTATGCGCGGGTGTTCCAGCACGACTTGCCGTCGCGTGGCGCCAAGTACGTGATGGTCTTCATGATCAACGACAAGAGCGATCATCGTTCGATCGGCTGGGGCTGGTCCGCCGACGGACGGAACTGGACGTTCTCGCAGACCCCGCTGATCCGTCCCGAAGAAGTCGGCGCGAGCAACATCGGCGCCCCGACCATCGCCAAACGTGGCACCTCGACGTACGTCATCTACCACGAGAACATCGAGGCCGGCGGCAACATGCTCATCACCGAGGTCGGGAACGACTTCGGAAAACGCAGGCACCTCGGCGTCTTCCATGCCCCGCTGCCGGGCGCACCGGACAACGGGCGCTGCGCCGCTCCTTCGTTCGGGACCATGAACGGCAAGGAGTACATGTTCTACGAAGCCGGTGCGCGGCTGGACGGCTCGATCGCGATCGCGCGCGCAGTGTGACGTGACACTCCCCTGACAGTGGGAACGAAATCACCCTGGGTCACCACCTAGGCTGCCAGGACGTCCGACCGTCAGTGAGGAATCGCGTATGCCAGCCGCCGAAGCAGCGGTGACGCGCCGCCGCTATCGGCCAGAGTTGCAGGGACTGCGCGCCCTCGCGGCGCTACTGGTCGTGGTCTACCACGTGTGGCTGGGCCGGATCTCCGGCGGCGTCGACGTCTTCTTCCTGATCTCCGGGTTCCTGATCACCGGCCAGCTGGTGCGCGCCGCAGGCCGCGGACGGATCGCGTTCCGTCCGCTGTGGGGCCGGATGCTCAAGCGGCTGTTCCCCGCCGCGCTGACCGTCCTGCTCGCGGTGCTCTTCCTGGGGATGTGGCTGCTGCCGCAGGATCGATGGTTCCAGACCATCAAGGAGGTCTTCGCCGCCGCGCTCTACGTCGAGAACTGGCGGCTGGCGGCGGACTCGGTCGACTACTTCGCCCAGCACAACACGGCGAGTGTCGTCCAGCACTACTGGTCGCTGTCCATTCAGGGGCAGTTCTATCTCGTGTGGCCGCTGCTGATCGGGCTCGTGGCCTTCGCCGCCACCCGGCTGCGCCGTTCCCTGACCGGGGCGGTCGCGATCACGCTCGGTGTGCTGTTCGCCGTGTCGCTGGCGTTTTCCGTCCGGTTGACCGCGACGAATCAGCCGCTGGCCTACTTCCACTCCCTCACCCGGGTCTGGGAGTTCGCCCTCGGCGGGCTGCTCGCGCTGGCCATCGACCGGTTCGTCCTGCCGCGGCTCGTCCGGATCCTGCTGGGCTGGCTCGGCGTCGCCGGGCTCGTGACCTGCGGGATGATCCTGGACGTCGGCGAGGTCTTCCCCGGCTGGGCGGCCTTGTGGCCGACCGTCTCCGCTGCGCTCGTGATCACCGCCGGCGCGACCGCCAGCCGCGCGGGCGCGGACCGGGTCCTGTCATCCCGGCCGCTGGTGTATCTGGGCAATCTCAGCTACGCGCTGTACCTGTGGCATTGGCCGGTACTGCTGTTCAATCTGGTCGCCAGGCATCGCGAGGCCGTCGGGCCGCTCGGCGGGGCGGTGGTGATCGGCGTGTCCCTGGTCTTGGCGGCCGCCACCTACCGGTTCGTCGAAGAACCGGTGCGGCGGTCCTCGATCGGCGAGCGGACGCCCTGGGGTGCGTACCGGTTCGCCGTGCTCGCGCTGCTCCCGGTGCTCCTCGTCGCCGGGACCTGGCAGGTGGTGAGCACCAAGAAGGCCGACTTCACCATCGCGCTCGACGACGACCATCATCCCGGCGCGATGGCCCGCGACCCGGCAGCGCCGAAGAAAACCGTCCCCGGAAAGGAAGCGCTACCGCCGTTGATCGCCGTCCCGAACGACTGGGGCGGTATCCCCGACGCGCGGTGCACACCGTCCAGGTTCGACCAGATCCTCGAAGTCTGCACGTCCCGGCCGGAGGGCACCCCGGCGAAAACGATCGTCGCCGTCGGTGACTCGCATATGCAGCAATACCTGGCCGCGATCAAACCGATGGCGGAGAAGAACGGCTACCAGGTCACGTTCATGCTCAAGGGCGCGTGCCCGTTCTCCACGACGTCGGACGTGATGCCGGGCGACCCGGGTTGTCTCGCGTGGAATTCCGCGGCACAGAAGGAAATCCTGGCGATGCGGCCGGACGCCGTCGTGACACTGTCCACTCGGGACGTCCGGGTCGGCCCCACTGAGAAGACTCCGCGGGGTTTCGTCGACCAGTGGAAGGTCCTCGACCGCGCGGGGATCCCGGTGGTGGCGATCCGCGACAGTCCGCGCCCCGGTTTCTCCCCTCCCACCTGCATCGACGCTCACGGAATCACGGCACCCGAATGCACCGTGCCGCGGAACAAGCTCCTCGCCGAGCCGCCGTACGCGAAACTGAAGGACATCCCCGAGAACGTCTCCTTCCTCGACTTCAGCGATTACTTCTGCGGGCGGGGACTCTGCCGTCCGGTCGTGGGGAACGTGCTGGTGTACATGGACGACAACCACGTCACCGCCAGCTTCATGACCACCCTCTCCCCGGTGCTGGAACGAGGCATGATCAGCGCGCTCAACTGGTGAGGAGCGCCTTGACGGCCTCGCGCGCCTGACGGGCAGGCGCCGGGTCGCCGCTGATACCCGCCGTCACGATCGCCCCTTCGGCGAGCAGGTAGACCGGTTCCGTCACGGGCCGTCCGGTGGCCCGCACCCAGTTCTGGATCTGCTCGTGGAACGCCTGTTTGTGTGCCCGCACCTCGGCCAGCACCGCCGCGGACGACGGGCCGAATTCGCCGTGTGCGTTGATCCAGGCGCAGCCACGGAAGCCGGGTTCGGCGAACCACCCGGCGAGCCAATCGAAGATCGCGAGCACCCGCTCCCGGGGATCCTGGACCTGCTCCACCTGGGCGGCCAGGCTGCCCCGCCAACGCTGATCACGGCGTTTGAGCATCGCCACCACGAGGTCTTCCTTGGCTTCGAAGAACCGGTAGATCCGCTTGAGCGAGAGGCCGGACGCCGCGCGGACCTGATCCATGCCGACCGCCTGGATGCCGTTCTCGTAGAAGAGTTTCTCGGCGGCATCGAGCAGGGCTTCGCGGTCCACGCGGTTCTGCTCGTCGGTGACGGCGGCAGGCATCGGTACTCCCTTGACGTCGAGAACGGTCGTTCCCTATCGTAGGCCGAAGACATAGAGAACGCACGTTCTCAACACGAGGAGGTTCGACGATGACGGAAGATCGCCCGCCCTACCCACCGTTCACCCGGGAGACGGCGTTGCAGAAAGTCCAAGCGGCGGAAGACGCCTGGAACACCCGCGATCCCCGGAAGGTGTCGGCGGCGTACACGCCCGACTCCGTTTGGCGGAACCGCGACACATTCGTCCAGGGCCGGGAGCAGATCGTCGCGTTCCTGACGTCGAAGTGGGAGCGAGAGCTGGATTACGCGCTGCGCAAGAACCTCTGGACGTTCACCGAGAACCGGATCGCCGTCCGGTTCCAGTACGAATGGCACGACCGGGCCGGACAGTGGTGGCGCAGCTACGGCAACGAGCTCTGGGAGTTCGACGAGCACGGCCTGATGAGCCGTCGCGAGGCGAGCATCAACGACGTCGCCATCACCGAAGCCGAGCGACGCGTCTTCGGGCCGCGCCCACAAGAGGAACACGGCGCCGAATTCCCGCTCCGCTAGTCCACGATCGCCGAGATCTCCCAGAGCCCCAAGGACTTGTCGGCGTAGGCGCCGCCCTCTTCGGTACACCCCTCGACCAGCACGGCCAGCGGTTCGGGGAACCCGAACGGTTCGCGGCACAGGTTCAGCGGCCGCCAGTCACCGGTCACGATGTCGGTGTTGGTGCCCAGTTCGGTGAAGGTCGTGGTCAGCAGGTACCGGGAACCGCTCCGCCGGAGGTTGCGCAACGCCCGCTCGATGTCGGCGAAACTCAGATGCACCAAGCAATCCCGGCACAGCACGAGATCGGCCGACGGCAGCGGATCCGCGGTCAGATCGAGCACGCGGAACTCGTGGACCGGATCGTCCCGGAACCGCTCGGCGTTCAGCTCGATCAGATCGGGAACGATGTCCGCGCCGATGTACCGGTCGAGGTCGAGAGCCACGTCGCTGAGCCAGCCGTAGTCGCCGCACGGAAGATCGAGCAGCGTCCGAACCCCGAAGCGCTCCAGGAGGACCGGTAGCCGTTCGCTTAGTTCCCGGGTCTGGACGGTCTCGGAACCGGGCCCCGACGCCGACGAGGAACTCCACAGCCGGGAGCGGAAGATGTAGGTGAATCGATCCTGGTTCCCCATGCTTTCCAGCTCGCCGGCGACCCGCCGGAAGTTGCGCTGCGCCGTGGTGATCGGTCGTTCGTCCACTTTC
>Ga0307518_10004347_pt1 | contig 10166 bp, 6 predicted proteins | sample 25_EM_MG_FD_203889 | JGI IMG/M metagenome (GOLD analysis project Ga0307518, IMG submission 203889) | Populus trichocarpa ectomycorrhiza microbial communities from riparian zone in the Pacific Northwest, United States - 25_EM | ecosystem: Host-associated > Plants > Roots > Unclassified | place...
CTTCATGACATTAGTGTGTTTGGAATTGTGGTAGCGGTGGCGGTTCAAAGTGTTTTTTCGTTTAGAAATGCATCAAAATAAAGTTTTTTTATTTTTTAAAAATTACTTTTAACATCAGCACATCAAAACGATCCGAAAACATAATTTTTTTTTTCATTTTAAGCAAATTTTTTTATTACAAATTTTGAGGGAACGCGGTTTATACCGCATTCTCAAATATAAAGGTTATTTGTTTAGTCCACCACCACACGTAGAAGGAAAAAGATGTTTAAAGAAAAAAAGGAATAGCAAGAAAAGAAATAAAAAGCACCGGAAAAGCAATAAAGAAAACAACAAATAAAAGTACTAAAGAAAGATAAATTAAATTGAAATTGCATATATAGGGCTTGACATCATTATAGTAGTTATATTACCTTGTATATATTAGTGAAAAGTTTAAATCCTACCTAAAAATATAATTCTAATCCTATACAAATATTGATATCAAATAAGGGAACTTTATTGAATCCTAATGCAAACTAAACTTTTTCTCTATTAATACCTATGTGAATTCTAAGCTAATTTGTGACTTCCAATTAGTTATGGTATTAAAAACTCCATCTCTAAATAGAATTAGGCTTTCTAGTTCTTCTTGCACATCCAAACTCTTATGATCAATGGCTTCTCCTTGGTCGATCATGACTTTTGTTCATCTAGTTGTTTGGTCATTAAAAAATTGTTAGAGGGTATATTCATTTTTTACATTTTTTTAAATATAAAATGACTTATTTACCCCTAGAGTAAAAAACATTTAGCACAGTACGTTGACTAAGGGTTTTTTTTTCTTTTTATTTTTTAAAATATAGTAAAAAGACATCTTTGCCTTTAAAAAGAAAAAATAAGGCATGAGTTTAGGGCCTTTTGTGTCCTTTCACACAATTTTTTTTTTGTAATTTATAAACTCATGGAGGACATTTTTGTCCTTTTATGTTGGGTAATTAGTTTTTTTATTCAAAAAAACTCCTAGCATGCACTCATTACATGCCAACAAGTGGGTGATGTTTGCATCGTTTGGGTGGCACATGCGTCATCTTATGGTGACAAATCTACCCTTCCGCCATGTTATTGAAAGCGCCACTATGTCATTTTCCTCTTGGTGTGGCACATGACGACGGATGATGGACGTTTTGTTGCTGATGATCATTTCCCCCTTTATTTTCTCTCTTCTATAAAAAAAGTACATGTTTGTTCTTTTTGTTTTTTGTATTTCAATTTCAGTTTTTATTCTTTTGATTTCTTATTTTTGTTCTTGACTCTTTTATAAAAGTTTTGCTTTTTCTCAATTTAGTAATTCAATTTCAATTTATCATACATTATTTTTTCCAATTCGATCCTGATTCTTTTTATTTCTAATTTTTTTTCTTGGCTCTTTTGTTAAAGTTTTATTGGTATTCAATTTTATCTTTCAATCAAAGTTTATATTATATTTTTTTTTCAATTTAACCATAATTCTTTTGATTTATTTCCTTTTTGTTAAAATTCATTTTCTTTTCAATTTAACTCTCCAATTGAGAATTTTTGGTTACTCTCTAATTTATTTTATATTTTTATTGTCACCTTCATTCTTTTAATTATATATTTTTTTAAATCCTTTTATGTAATTAGTTTTTTCCTAGTTTTATCCTTTAGAGTCTGATTTGTTAGGGATTGAGCTTCACAATTTTCTTATTTGTGGTGCTTAAGATCTCATGACCCAAGTCACCTGTTTGAAGAGTTAATACGACTCGATATTCTTTTTTTTGCTCATTTTCTTTTCTAATTTCATCATTCTACATTTTTGTTTTTAGAAAGATTGGTTATGTGGTTATTTTCAATTTCTTTTCTATCGGTTTATTCTAGTCTTATGACCTAGGACATGAGTTTTGCAAGTCTTTTTTAAATCTATTTTTTTGAAATTGTTTTATGTGTATTTAGTTTTTGAAGATATTATTCTGATTCATCGATATTTTTTTGTTTTATAAAAATGATTTATGTTTTTAGAAATAAAAAAATATTTATTTTTAGAAAATATTTATAATATGTTTGGCCTTGGATAATTTTTTTTTCCTTTTATTTTATTTAACCAGTTTCATATGTGTTTCTATATTTGTTATCTTTTATTGATTTTAATAAAGAAGTTCAATAACACAAGCCATTAAATGTCTCATTTTGCAAGACCAAATATCTTGATTTAAATCTATCTCTTAATTTTTCTAGTATTTCTTTTAATTATTGTTAACAACTTTTTTCCATTTATTTACATAAATGGTTATCAATTTATTTAATTAGATGTTTACACAAGCTTTTTAATTTATACTTTGATTTTTTTATGAAAAAAACACATCAAAATATCCTGTATATCCAATTTTTTTTTTGAAAAGAAAATATACAACTCGTGATGATGCGCATATCAAATAGCTAATGGATGTATATTTGGTGTAGATACACCCTTAGGTCAAACAATCCTAGCAACTAGATCATAAAAAAAAATGTGATTCGAAATAGTCAAATGAGCGACCGACCTAGATATTACCTTAGAAACTTTGGCATTATGTTTAAAAAACATTATTACATGTTTAATGACAATTCTATATAAATATCAACATGACCTTTCTCAATAAACACATCATAACCATTAGTGTGAAGCCTAAAAAGATAGGATAATAGCTTACATGTAATGGTGGTAGGTTTCTTGTTGCTCACGCTCTTGACATGATAAATTCGACCATGGTCACCTTCCTTGAATGTAAGATTACTATAGAATTTTCTTATTATATTCGAATTGATTTCCTTTAGTATTTTAGCAAAATGGGTCCATCCCACATTTGTAATAAGCTCTTGAACAATAAAAGTCTGCCAACTCATGAAAAAAATACCTAATAACCTTTCAATATAGCTCTCTTATAAAGGCTAGTGTTGTAATTCTTATAAGTCATGTCTAACATAGAAAAAAAAAATTGACACCCAAGGAGAGGGCTTGAAGGAATTTTCATGATGGTGAAAAAAGTATCATCTTCTTGGTTAACTTGTGAGCATTGTTTAAAGGTGTTCCCTCATTATTTAGGTTTTCCCCTCATTTTCATAGTTAGAGGCTGAAAATTTGAGTTTCCTTCTAGCCTTGTACTTTACTCTTAGAGGCGTGCATAAATAAAACAACTTTAGGAGGCTTGAATGTTTAAGAAAGAATGAAAGATTTAAGGTTATATTTTATAAAAATGGTGAGGTTTTTTGTGTGTTAATGGTTGAATATAAAGAGAGATTGAAAAGAGAGTTTGGTGAGTTTTTGAAATAAAGAATAAGTGATACAAAAGATTGAGATGTTCTGCTAGAGAATAATGTATTTATAATCAAGTCGCATTTGATTAATCATTTTATTTTAATTTTTTATCAATGGTTTTTATTTGTGTCCCATCAAGTTATCTAATAAGTTGACCTAAATATAAATTATAATACTAAATAAAATAAGATTAAATAAATTAGACATTTTAATTTATTATTAATTCAATAATTGATTGATATATATTTAAAGATTAAATACTATATCTAACAACCTGTCATAATCTTTCAAATATTAGAAAAATCATAAGTGGTTTGACTTAATCTTTTAGTGACCATTTTCTCAATGTAATTATTATCTATTTATCAAGAATGTTTTGATTTAGATATTATAGCTTGAAGTATATTTGCTTTGTTAAATCATTTTTGTTCTCAACAGTATAGTCATTAAGTATTTGAATAAGATTTAAAATTCTTTTCAAATCTCATTCTACCTTGACCAAGGATTTCATAATCAAATACTATGTTATAACCAATATCTGATCATTTATTACCCTTGATGAGGACAACATGTAATCAGGATCAAAGTATAACACTCCCTATATAATATAACTTTGTGATCTCAAGTCTAATGATCACTTACACAACTATCATGTGAGTCTTTCTATAGACATAAGTGATCTATGTATATGAAATTCTCATGTGGATTAATTCAATGTACATGTCATATGACAAATACCTATATATTAGTTCCAAGTATCCCTCGTACCTCAACTTATGAAAATATTTGCTTCATTTCATAAAAGAAAAACATAATATTTATCGTTCTTAACAACTCTAGTTAATATTCAGTCTTAACAAATTGACTATGAACATTTAGAAACAATGCTTTGGTACAATATGAATCTCATCATCATAACAACTTTATAATTTTATTTATAAAGCATTTTTGAACCATGAACTTTATCTTTATTACTCTATATTCATTAATCAAACAATAGATTCATTAATCAAATATAAATGAATATTAAAGATAATGAAAGTCTTTAGTAATAATAAATATGTTTTACATAAATAAAATTTGTGTTACATATAATCAACCAATTGACTATAAGGCATATTCACTAGCATAAAGATTATTAACAAAACTATCACATGAGTCTTTCCATAGATACATGTGATCTATCCATATGGGTTAGTTTAGTGTATATTTCATCTGACAAGCACTTATCTATTAATTCTAGATATCCTTTATACCTCAGCTTATGAGTACAACTGCTTCCTTTTATAAAGAAAAGAATATAATATGTATCAATCTCAATATCTCTAATTAATGTCCAGTTTTAATATAACATTAATCAAGAACAATAATGCTTTAATGTAATAGGAATATCATAAAATAACAATTTTATAATTTCTTTTGCAAATCTGTTTTTCCCCAAGGATTTTATCTTTTCTCCAAACTTATTAATTAAATATTAGATTCATTAATCAAATATAAAAGAATATTAAAGATTAAAAAAACTTTTATTAATAATAAATATGTTTTTACATAAACAAAATCAGTGTCATGTGCAACTAACAAAGTTGATACATGACATAAACACAAACAAATACAACTTTTTAAGACTGGGGTGGTTTAGAGACAAGAAGCCTTTTTATCTTTTTTACCAAAGGTTTGTAGCTATTTTGTGATTTTATCCTTAGTAGAGATTAATCATTTATCAATATAGTTTTTTTGTATAAAAGTGAGATTTTATCCAATATTGATCATTATGAAGAATATCTTGGGCTTGTTGAGCCATTCTTTTTGCTTTTTTATAGTAATGTTTTCTTGATACTAGCATCTATGATCAACTCTAGCCTTTAATGTGGTCGATCAACATTTGTTTTCTTAGAACTTTTCTTTTTAAAAAAAGCCAACAAGTTTGCAGGTAGCCATTATAATAGTGACTTTAAGGAATGAAACATCATCCACATTCATCTTTTTATCCATAAAATATATGCGTTGACAACCTAAAGCCTTTTGGATTTTGTTGCTGAAGACTACATAGTTATTAATGTCATATTTTCTAGAGTCATACAATTTATAGTATTGTTTCTCCTTGATTTCATCAGCAGCCGTGATCGTGTGATTGCAAATAAGTTTAATTTGCCTCCATACATCAACTAGTGAAAGATCTCTTTGGTTTTTTTTAATACCAAAAGAGTATTCCTTTTCTTTAACTCATTTGGTTGCCTTTACTTCTTTGCTACTAAGTTTCTTAGCCTCCTTAATCTTTCTCAATGTCACGATCTTAAACAGTCTTTCATCATTGATTTCAGATATCAATATAAGCTATTGTTGAAGCTCATAAAACTCTTTGTCAAAGTCTAAATTAGTCAATCAATAAGCACTCGTGACATTATTTGAATAGCCAATAAGTTATGTTCTCTTTAGTGGTTTTTTTTACTTGTTTTGTGAACATCTTCTCATAATGAGCATCATCATTATTGAAGAAGTAGAGCTCTAAGTACGTGGTTTTTATAAATGTATTTATTATGTTTTACTATATTTCCTATAATAGTAACTTTATGCACTCCTGCTCAGTTATAGCCTTAATGCATTTAGTTTTTAATGTCCTAAACTACAAGGTATAAATTTTTATAAACTTACCTAGTTCCTAGATGAACTAGATAAATAAACCAATATGACTTCTAGTTCTATGCTATAAAAGTGTTCATAGAAATGAGTTTCCATCTTTTCTTAACTATTGATTAAGTTGGGTGGCAGTGCAGAGAATAATGAAAAGCTATTTTGATTAATAAAGAACCAAACAACCTTATCTTCATAAATGAGTTAGTTGAACCATCGTTATATTGACATGTGAGCTTGGCGATATGTCCATATATTGATTGGACATCCCTTCCAAAAAATAGCTTGAAGTCAATCATTTTTATTCCTCAAGGATTAATTACAATCTACCAACCTATTTAGGGTATGGACGATTATAAACAAGTTTCTTTATTCATCCTACTTCTAGCCTCATCTCCTTTAAGTGTTAAGCTAGCTTAGTTTTGTCTATCATTTCCTTTTATTATTGAACGACAATAATAAATTCTAGTGTAAGGGGATTGAGGTTCTCTTACTATAAAACAACTTGTAGAATTGCTTAGGATTTCCCTTAGATGTGTACGTCCCATATGTTACTTGGCCTATTCTTATAAAGTTGATTTTGTATATGATTCAATTGATCAATTATAGCCTACATAGTTCAATTGACAACCATTATATCATTGTGATAAGTCATGTTAGTTGTGTTTTACATCTCCATCTAGAGAACCTTTATATTAGCATTAGATAGACTTATATGTTGATATTAAGCTACTTTTTTTTAGTAGCTATCATAGTTGGTTAGCTTAAATTTATCACAGTTGGTTGTGGCCATTGTACAACATCGTCATAGTTAGATATACGTATGGTTATGTATAGGATACTAATACACCAAAGTGCCATTTTATGTTTGGTTGTGATGACCTGATTATAAATGAGGGAAATGTAAGGGACTATATAGGAACAATAGAGGTGTATCCAAATATACTCATGTGCTGTAATGGTGAGTTAAACGATGAAAATTAATCTTTGGGCACTTTCCCCCCACTATTGATCTATTAGAATATAGAAAGATGGTGGATTTTCAAGATATTCATGGCGAAAAAGATGGCCTCTCTTTGTTTCTTATATTGTTTGTTTGTCCAATGCATCAAGGATGAATTTACTTGTGTTTTTCTTCGGAGGCATGTTTTAATGACTTTTAAATAGATTTTGAATATATGTCTTACTAAGCATGCTAATCTATATGTTGCCAATTAAATTTACCTAGGACTAAACTTCTAATAAGACAATGACTACCTTGATCAAATAAACACATGAGTAAATTGCAAGAATTTGAATATGTTGGGTTAACCATTATTTATAGTAGTATGTAGCCTTATTTATATTATTATAGAGTTTAAATTCTACTTACATAGGTAATTCTAATCCTAAAGAAATATTGATATCAGACAAAAAGGCTTATTAAATCTTAACATAAGCTAAATTTGTCTTCTATTGATACACACATGGATCCCAGAATAATCTCTAACTTCTGATTAGTTATTCCATGAAAAAATCCTACTCTCAATAGGAGAATATCTTTTGGTTATACACACAGACAAACTTTGTTGGTCGATCACTTTCTTTGGTTGCTTGGTCAACTAGTCAACTGCTTCTTCAATTATCTTGGCAATCAATGAATCTTTCAACTCTATCAATTCTTCTAATTCATGATCGATATTAGCCACCTTCCCTTGTTTTATGATGAACAATCATTGTTCTTTATATTTTACACGTGTATGTTTATTTTATGAGTCAACAACAACCTACTTAATGTATGAGGCCGCATCTTTTACAACCAAATAATTTTAGAGGTTTAAAAGATTAAAATCTAACTAATCTTTTTCACGAGACAAAGATTGAAACCTATATAATTGTTTTCATGGGATCAATGTCGTAACTTGACTAATCTTTTTCACAAGATAAATATTGAAACCAATGTGACTTTTTTTATCACTACAATATTTAATAGTTTTACCGACGTACATTTTCCGTCGGTGTAAGATTACCATTTCGTCGATAACATTTTTACCAACGAATTCATCGATGGAATACATCCGTCGAAATAACGTTCGTTAGTAATTCCATGTTCTGTCACTAATTCTATCGGTAAAAAAAATAAAAACTGATGGTTTACAGATGGAAATAAACTGACAGAATCATTTCGTCCGTATTTCCAGCGAGAAATCACCAACGAAATAACATCGGTGATTGTGGCAGATGCAGTAAATATTTTACAACTCTCTATAAAATACCGACAGACTAATTTCGTCTGTATTTTTGGTGATTGTGGCATATGCAATAAATATTTTGAAACTCTCTGTAAAATACCGACGGAATAATTTCATCTGTAAATCCATCGGTTAGAATTTAAAAATATTTTTAAAAATAAAACTATGTAGAATAAATAATATAAAATTGTATAGAATAATAGTAAAAAAAACCAATTAAGCAAATAAAATTGTATAAAACATTAAAAATATAAAAACAAAGTTAAATAATATTGATCCAAATATTGATTACAATTTTAAAGTGTTTCCAAAAAAAATTGAACTAGAACAATGGCAGAGCTGGAGGAGGAGGAGGCTGGTCGTTCTCGGGAGCATACAACCAAAAAAAGGGCGCATGTGTACCACCTATATGTGATCTCATGTCCATGACGAGTTGGCGGAGTTGTTCATAAACCGTCGAGAGTTACTGATATTGTTGTTTCAAGGCCACAATCTCTTCAGACTGGGTGCTCGATACTGATTGGGAGCTTCCAACAGTTGAGACACTACAGGCCACCCGTATGTTTTGGGCCGTAGTGTTGGAGAGTCCGTACACCCGATTTTTATCGGGTCCAGCGGATGATCCTGCCTCCATCCACAAATCCGGATTGAAATCCAAGCGGGTCGAAGGATCGTCCTCGTATCTCTCCCTCAACTGGCTGTTATATGTCTCCTAAAAATTAAAAAAGAAATCATCATATTCAATTCAAGAAAATAATAACTTACCAAATAAAATGGTTGAACGAACATACACAAAGTGTTGAGCGCGGTTGTCGACAAACCGTTGCACCCCCCCTTTGGTGGTCTTTACTCCGCATGTGCGTCTCCACAAACAGCTCTATTGGGCTCGACTCACGTCCAAGAGATGTAGCATGTAAGAAAAAAATGTTGCAAGTTAAATATATTTATAAATAACAATAAATTAATTAATGATAGATTTCATTAAAATTAATCTTGCCATTCGCTTCGCATGTGCAGTGAACGAAATAGAGCCGCCAGTATGCGTGGTCACCGAACCATGAATTTGTCAGTTCCGATTGTCAGCACCAGACTGTGAGCGTCGTGTGAACCGCTCAGACATCACATGCTGGATATATTGCCCCCATATATCCTCTGGGATGTATGCCAGCCTCCCTTTAAATCGCCACATCATTCCAGCCTTGTAGACCGTTATCTCTGGCGTATTTTTTGGCTTTTTTCTGCGCTTCATACCAAAAGTCATGCAACCTACTTCCATCAACGTATTTTATATAAGTTAATGACAAATTAGATTTTAAAACACACACACACACACACACACACACACACACACACACACACACACACATATATATATATATATATATATATAATATCGTATTGTTTTCAATGTTACCTAGTTGCCACATGGTTCTCCCACACCCTCCTCACAACATTGTCATACGCGCTATCCCACTCGAATTTGTTCCGTGAATAAATAATTTATTTAAAATAAAAATAATAATTTATTAAAAATAAATAAAATTAGAAGTTAACACCAACTTCAAATCTTTGAAATCATGCATCGATATAAGGTCTCCATTCAGGATGTCTGGAAATCTGACTCCATTAAAATAATGAAATCTCCATCGACGATTTAAACACCGATGTTATTACTCGGGAGACTTCAATGTTTGTGAACCTGAAAACAAATAAAATGAATTAGTTCTTCACAAATTATGTTATAAGTAAAAAAAATAACTAAAACCACAACAAACTTACATTAAAAAGTCATCCTTCCAATGTGCCTCATACTTGCGGTGAATTGACCTCGCTGTGAAGGCACACCGCTTTTGCGCTGTGGAATCATGCTGGAAGAGGCAACATCGCAAGTTGGCGCAGGTGCCTCTTCTTGATCGACACATAAGGACAAGTCATCCTCACTGCTAGAAGAACTAGCTGCGACCATATGCTCATGACATGCTGTTGATTTCGTTCTACGCATCTAT
>Ga0307518_10004348_pt1 | contig 10164 bp, 9 predicted proteins | sample 25_EM_MG_FD_203889 | JGI IMG/M metagenome (GOLD analysis project Ga0307518, IMG submission 203889) | Populus trichocarpa ectomycorrhiza microbial communities from riparian zone in the Pacific Northwest, United States - 25_EM | ecosystem: Host-associated > Plants > Roots > Unclassified | place...
GAAAAGAAATTCCAAAAAACTTGCTAAGCGTTTCTTTTTTTTTTGTTTAGAAATTTAAATCATTTTTAGTTATTTAAAATTTTAAAAGAAACTTAATGATGTAGTTGGGTCTGCGATAAAATGTGATTATGAGTCATCAAGTGTGAGTTTGCCACAGCTAGATAATGATCTGCCACAGACAAATTATATTGATGGCTTAACAAATGCATTTATGGACCAATGAGATATATCAAGACCCAAGAGGATGTCTGGCTGCGTCAAGCTAGAATAACAACTCAAAAATATCATAATTTTTGATCTAACTGTTAGATCATTCTCGGGTTTTTATAGGAGTTTTTGAAGGTCGTTTTCTTTATATTAGCTACTATGTCGATACGCGGACTGTCGGATCTTTTGATATAAAAAATCTTGTCGAGACCTCCTCGATTTTGGCAGTTTTGATGTTTTTCATTTTTATTTTCAGATTTCTTGCTTATTTTGGATTTTATGCTTTTTTCCATTATAATTTAGGATTTTTTTTTATTCCTAGTTGGGATATGATTTCTAGCCTATCTAAGGCTTTGTAAATCTCCTAGTAAGGCAAACTCATTATCATTATTTGTAGAGAGAATAAACTTGTGAATTTGAGGCTCATGTTTATAGCTCTTCGTCCATTTAAAAGTTTTGTGTTCTTTATTTAATTGTTATCTTTAGCTTTGGCCTACATCACTTAATGTCAAAGTACTTTTTAATTTTTTTAAGCATTTTGAATTGTTTTTAACTTCTTAAAAATGTTCAAAAGCTTAGTTAAAAAAAAAAGTTTATTTATTTATTATATATTTTGAAAAATTATAATGACTAATTATTGTTTGAATTATTTTTATCTCTCAATTTTTCTTGAAAACATATCAATTTTCTAATTCTTAAATAAATTTTAATTGGTAATTATCTTAAAATATAATATGATTTAGTTTAATTGCATTGAATTTAGTTAAATTTGAAAATATATAGTCAAATTTGACTAAATTGTTTTTCATACAGATTTATCTTCCTTTCTAATACAAACATAAGGGAAATTTGAAGACGGTTTTCCTTTTATTTTAATCAAAATGGTGAGAAATTATTTGATGTTTTTGATTCATTGTCCTCTCACAAAAAACACAACTCACAAATAGTTATCACAATAAATCTTTTTTTTTTTTTTTTTGCTAGTGGAGAAGCTCTGAATCGGAAGTGGCTAATAATTTTTCTTTGTTTTAAATTGTATTTGATTAATGTTTTAAGATAAATATTAATAAATATTAAAGGAATAAAAATGTGTTGGCTAATAATGTTTTAAGTTTGTTGGGCTTATTGAGCGTTTTGGTTGTTGGTTTCTTCTTCTTTTCTCCTATAATTTTCTCTAATTTTTTTCTTCCGATTAAAGTAGAACAAATTAAATTTTTTAAAAACTTTTAGATTAAAGTCTCACTGTATATCCAAACTCATTGCATAGTAAATTAAAACTATGCAATGATAAATTTTTCCTTCCAATAAAAATTTATTGAACTAGTTATCGGAGATTATATGATTTTTTTACAAGTTTCATTAATTATTATTATATTGGTCAGAGATAAATCGATCTTTTCATATTTTTATAGCATATTGTATTTTTTCATATTTTTATCCTAGCTTCTTAGTTATGATCAAGCTAATTAATGAACAATTTAATATTTTAACAAATATAAATATGATTTTAAAACAAAAACAAGAAGACACTCGTTAGCATGTGGAGAGCCTTAGCCATCTTTGGACGATGCATAAGGTGTCATACAATGACGAAGCCCATCCCACCCTAGGTGATGTTAGAATCGTATTGACAACCCCTTCATCTCTAGGTGGTGTTAGAATCATCTTAACACCCCCTTCCTCCCTAAACGGTGTTGGAATCATCTTGGTAACCCTTTATTTCCTAGGTCGTTATTTGACATATTAACCTTTATTTTGGAGTCAATAGCCTTTGTTTCCCTCTTGTTTTTCTCTCTTCTCCTTGATTTTCACGTCTAACCTCTAACATTTTAAAGAAGCCCTTCAATTGGTTTTTCTTTCATATTTGGTCCATGTTCTTTTGATTACTATTTATTTTATATGAAATAATTTATAAAGTTGGATTTGTTTTCAATTTCTTTCATATGTTAAATTTGCTCAAGATTATTTTGATTACTATTTGTTTTACTAGAGATAATTTTTAAAAATAATTTTTATTATTATTTCTTCATTCTTTAGCTTTTTTTCCTATCAGATTTGATCTTCATTTTTTTTTATCGCTATTTTTTTACTTCAGCAGAATTTTTTTAATTGATATTGTTTATTTTATTTTACCCTTCAACTTTAAATTGGTTGAAAATTGAGATTTTTGATTGAGTCCGGGTCTATGATTTTATTGGCTGCGAGTTTGGAAGGTTAACTTAAGTTTAAAAGATTTTCTCGGGTTGGCTTGGTGTTTTTTCTCCTTTTATAAGCTCATGTTTTTTTTTGTTTTATCATTCAGTATTTATTTAATTGAAGATTGAGCTGATCTGTAATTTTTTTATTTGCTTTCTATAGGATTTTCACTAATTCTAAAAATGACTTAGGTTATCTTGGAAAATAAATTTATTTTTTTATTTAAATCAAAATAATTAATTAAATATAAGTATGAGATGCTCACTTCATGCTATTTTTATTTGATTTGCTTTTTGGATCGTTGCTCAGAAGACGAGTGCGGCCTCTTATGGTGTCACGACAGAGTGACGATGAGTCTCTAACGAGTTTTTCTTTGTTTTCCACTCGAATATAATATTGATAGCTTATTTTTATAGTTAATTATTGCCACATTTTTTTATTCACTTTATTTATTGGTAATGTATTTTTAATTATATTATTAAATAAACTGAACTTATATAATCTAATCAAGTTAATGATTCAAGTCTTTTATTTTTCTTATTTATTTAAAAATTCTAGATATTTTTTTTTTATATTAGAAAAAACTTGATCTGCACGAATCATCTATTGAGTACACAACAATAAACGAGGAGGCATTTGTTTTTTTTTTTTTTCTGGGCTCTTACAAAGTAAAATAAACAAAATTCAAATAAATATACAGCTAGCAGTTATAGCCCGTATATTTGCAGCTGGGCTGCGATCCACACAATCTTCTTACTCAGGCCTCGTGGTCCATGACAAACCTAAAACATTTGCAAGAAGACTTTCGGGCCATGTGTCCCTTCGGCTTTGGGACGTCATCACGTGTGACTTCCCTCTCGGATGGCCTGGTTTCCAAATCCAATTTGGTTTCTGCCTTTGCGTTAGCAGGCTTTGCTTTTCAACTTCCAACCGATCAACTTTTCCTTTGCTTTCTCCCCAATCTCATGGAAGGGACAAGTACCACGTAGCCTCTCTCCCTCTCGCTCGCGTAACCAAAAGCTTTCGCTCTAAAATTTAGTGTTGACTGATCGATTGATTTGATTGCACTACTAACAACAATAATCGGATAAAGGTGAAAACAATTTAACCGAAAACCAAATCTACAGGGCGCCATGCAATGAGTTCGTTTAATCACATAGGAAGACTGCTGAGCGGCATTTCTCTAGTAGCCAAGGAAATTGCCAAACGCTCCAAAGCTCTCGAAACTGGAGATTTCGAAACCCTAATAGCCTCCACCGCTAAGAAAGCGCTAGTCTCCGCCACCGATCTATCGGGCCTCACTAAAGGGAAAGTACGCGAGTTTTCGCCTCCCAGGCTCAATGGATCCGTCGCTTATTTCAACAATTCACCTGACTTGGCAGCAGAATCAACCCCAGCTGAATCGCAGCTTCCAATTGGCGACAACGGAAAGGAAAGCAGCGCCAGTGATGGTGTCGTGACTCCTTCGGTTTCTTTTCAAGACAAGATTTTAGAGGAGAAACGAATTTCAAAGGAGGAAATTGGTGATTTGGATAGAGATAATAAAGGCCATGCAGGTGCTGGAGAGGTAGCTGTGGCACCGGCGGAAACCGTGGCGGCGCCGCCAGTGGTGAAGAGGAGGAAGCCTCGGGAGAGGAGAGTTCCTTCCAGTCCGTTTACAAGAGCGCTTGGGTGAGTAGTTTTTTTTTTTTTTTAATTATTATTATCGATTGAAATTCATTCTTTTGTATCATTTGCTTTATATATATATATATATAATTTGGCTGAGATTGAATTAATGGCATATGCACACCAGTAAAGTTTATATATAACATTTTCCAATATATTTGGAAATCAAAACTTGATGATGATATGTTAATTCACATATTGGCTCAATTTAGCAGAGGATAATAGAGCATTAGTCTTGATGATTCAACAAATTATAAGTTAATGACATGAATCATGGAGTATATGTTTAACTTATATCCTATAACTTCTAAAGGTTTGCTGGTCTAGGAGCCGGGCTTGCATGGGGAACAGTTCAGGAATCTGCAAAGAGACTTGTCTTTGGTACACCAAGTTCACAGGACAAACAATCTGCTTATTCTCCATTTTTGTCCGATAAGAATGCAGAACGCCTGGCTCTTGCATTATGCAGAATGCGTGGAGCTGCGCTCAAGATAGGACAAATGCTGAGCATACAGGACGAATCTCTTGTTCCTGCTCCGGTATGCTTAGTCTATTCGCTTATCTATTTCATTTGTTTATTTAGATAGCAGGATGTCATGTTTGCGCACCTCAGGTGTATTGCTGAGGAGTCCTCATGGCTCTAAACTTCTCAAAATTTTAAATCTTGCATTCCAACTTTTTATCTGAAGGTTTGAAGTCTCATGAGTTATAGAAACTCATCTAAGGAGTAGCTATATAGGGTATCTTGAATTGGTGCTCATAAATTGATAATAAAATGTCATCCCTTCCTTATCTTGGAGATGCTAACTTCTCTTCTATGGGAGACTGTTGTTTGCTGAGTTTCTGGCATTGCTGAAGAATATTTGTTTAAGCTGCAAAATAGAGCTAGAGTAATAGTATAATTGCTTTATTAAAGCTTTTGTGGCTCTTACTTTTACTGCCTCGGCTTTAGAGAAGGTGTTTTTTGAAAAAAAAGAAAAGAATAGAAACAACGGGTCAGCATTTGTCTTGACTATGGCTTCCAAACTGTTGACTTACTTTTTGTTGACATATTTTTCCTTCAATTATATATTTGATTTCTTTTACCTTTTATAGATCTTGGCTGCTTTAGATATTGTACGTCAAGGTGCAGACGTGATGCCCAAGAGCCAACTGAATCAAGTTTTGGATGCTGAGTTGGGCGCTGACTGGTCAACCAAGTTAACTAGTTTTGATTATGAACCAATTGCTGCTGCAAGTATAGGCCAGGTGAAGCATTCTAGCTACATATCTCATATTTATGTTCAATCAATAGCAGTTGACTCTTGGCCCTGGCATTCCATTCATTTTTGCTTTGACCTTCATGTGTCTTTTCAAATTGAGACAGACCGGCTATTGTTTAGAAGCGTTTTTTAAACCAACTACGGGGGTGTTTAGGAGGGTGATAGCGGTTGTTTTTCGCTCGGAAATGCATCAAAATAATATTTTTTTATTTTTTAAAAAACTATTTTTAACATGAGCACACCAGAACGATCCGAAAACATAAAAAAAAAAAAATAATTTCAAGCAAAAACAAAAATTTCAAATTTTCATGAAACCCCATTTGGAACGTAATTCCAAACAGCGCATACAATGCCTTATATCCAGTTGGGCTGCTCTACACTGTTGTGCTATGCAAACAGTTAAGTACTTTGTTGTTTTTTCCGCTTCAGTTTGATTTTCCAACTAAGATGTGAATATTCATTTAATTGTTATTATTTAAACTATTGGATTTCTATGTTTGTACTTATAATTATGTGAAACTTTTGAAGCATACAGCTTCAATTCTTATTCTCTATGAATTTTATGACCTCATAAGCTGATTTTGTCCTTTCTTCCCCACCTTTTCTCTTGTTTTTCCAGTTTACATTTCTGTTATTCATATTTGAAACGCTTGTCTCTAATTTATAGAATCCTTTTAGAAGCTTTTTTAAATATGTTATATGATATTGATTTTATTATGTAAACTTATATATCTTCCCCACATGCATTTTCATGCTTAATACTCTTATTGTGGCTTAATTATTGTTAATGATTATAGGTGCACAAAGCGACAAAGGATGGTATGGAGGTCGCAATGAAAATTCAGTACCCTGGTGTTGCAGATAGTATTGAGAGCGACATTGAGAATGTGAAACTTCTTTTAGATTATACAAACCTGATTCCAAAAGGACTATTTCTTGACAGAGCTATAAAGGTATTCATATTTTCCCGTGGATTTGCATTACTGTATTAGGATTGCCACTACATGCTACCAAGTGGTTTTTAGTCCTTAATTTGTGAGATTCAAAATAGAGCCTGTCTTATGGTTGTTTGATCAGCTACCAATCGTGCCTTTTATCTTGTCTTTGGTCTATGCTTCGGTGCTATCCATCGCTCCTTGCTGCAAAAACTGGTTAATTATTGACTGTAGTTGTAAAGCTATGTTGTACTGTTGGGATTGGATGCTAATTTTCCTTTTGCCGTTCTTTGAAGGTGGCAAAAGTAGAACTGTCTCGAGAATGTGACTATGAGTTGGAGGCCGCCAATCAGAAACAGTTCCGCAGTCTGCTATCTGATGCTGAGGGCTTTTATGTTCCATTGGTTGTGGATGATCTTTCATGTAAAAGAGTCTTAAGTACCGAGTTTGTTTCTGGTAATTGCTGAGTATTTTGTGTTACTTTCCTGCTTAAATATGCTGGTCTAATTTAACCTTGAAAGCTAAGGTTATTAACAAATTTATCACACTGTAAATGTCCACTTGCGAGAGTTTCTGATGGTTTCATGCACATGAATGATTGGTCATTCTTCATGTCTTAGATTTATCATGCTTTTCACCTTTGAAAATCTTGTTTTATGACTTGCTACTCCATTTTTCTATCCTTTCTTTATCTAGAATATTACTTATGAATGTACATTTCAAGATACTCTTGGACTGCTGCTATAAAAGTACGACATTTGATGAGCAAAAGGTTCATGTAAAAAGCTGATTTTTGGTTGAAGTGGTTGCGACCATCAATTTAGATTTGCAATGGCGTTGGAACCTTAACTTAAAATTTTCTAGAAGCATGAATAGATTTAGCCCAAAGATAATCCTTTTATCACTTTTAACAATCTTCTAGCTGTATGATGATACTTAGCTTCTAATATGTATACAGAATTGACTAGCACAACCGATTCTTCTCAGTTCTTATCATGGTTTGTGTTAACATTAGCGTATAACTATTCTTTGCTTTTCTTGTTTTCTCAAAAAAGAAAGAAAAGAAGCTATGGTAGCTTTCCTACAATATAATGTAGACTGTGCGTGCGCTTGAGAGTGCACCCATGTTTCTCTGTAGATCATGAAACTTTGGTTTTGGTCATCTTTTAATGCAATGTTTGTCCTTGCTACAGGAATTCCAATTGATAGAGTAGCATCACTGAACCAAGAAACTCGTAATTATGTCGGGAGAAAGTTGCTAGAACTCACATTGATGGAATTGTTTGTCTTCCGCTTCATGCAGGCAGGCCCCTGTTTTTACCTTACAAATTTTTTGAGTACTTGCTTTTGATCTTCTTGATGAAGTGTGCTCTCCCCAAGCATGCAAATATCCTTGCATCTTTTTGGATCATTTCACATTGATCTGGTAGTCACCTTTACTTGTGTTGCACTTTTCTTATGCAGACTGATCCTAACTGGAGTAATTTCTTGTATGATGAGGCTACAAACACCATCAATCTCATTGACTTTGGAGCAGCTCGAGATTATCCTAAAAGATTTGTTGATGACTACTTAAGAATGGTAATCCTTTCGATTCTTGGACAAACAAGATTAGTTCAAAAGAATAAATTATTAATTTAAAGCTAAAATTAAAAGAAGATACAATAGCCAATAATAGTGCAAAGAAATTAGAAAGATTAGATTATCTTAGTTTATAATTACCAGATAACAGAAAATACAAGTTAAGTGAACGAAAAGAGTTTAATATAAAGTCCAATTTTTCAGATCTAGGCTTTAATCATTATTTTCACACTAAAGAACATAAGCATCTAAACACAGTAGTAGATTCGATTATAAATCTAGGAGTAAAATTAGAAAAGAAAGAAAAGAAATTCACAGAAGAATCTAATCAATTTAAAAAAGAGTATAAAAATAAGTTTAAAGATTTAGCAGAAAATTTTGATTATATTAAAGAACAGCTAGTAGATCAAAACAGAGCTATATCTAATCTTAAGAAGAACTTTAATTTAGAAAAAATCCCTACAATAGAGAAGTTAACTAGATAAATAGATAAAATAAATCAGAAGCCAAACGATATAGAGTTAGAATCTGAAATTTTTTTAAGAAATATAAAATCACCAACAGATAAGTTTAAAGATGAGATTAAGGTTATAGCCCTAAATATTAAAGAAATAGCACTTTCATGAGCGGAGTAGAAAACAGTCCAGAATATCAAAGAGCTTTGCTGAAAACAAAAATTTACAGGGACCCAGAAGGATTCACATCTTACAGCCAACTTCTAAAGGAGATAAAATTCAGATTAAACAAAATAATACTATTCAGGCTTTAATATTAGAATTATCAGAATTAGTAATCAAATTAGGAGCTAGAATTTCACTATTAGAAAACAGAGTTGTTAATATTGAAAAAGAAGTAAAAAATAATAGTAAAGGTAAAGAAATAACAACTGATAATTCAGAATTACTAAAAACTATCAAAAAGACTAAAAACTAGGCTAAGTGAAAAAGAAGAATCAGAAAGAACGTTAGCAGAAATCATTAAAATTCAAGAAAGGAGATTAAAAGAAAAACAGGACATGGCTATATCAGAAATATCTACTGAGTTGGACAATTTTAAAATATATTCTTCAGATAAAGGACCTAAAAAGATTAAAACCCAGCCAGCTTGGAATTTTATAGCAGTACAGCCTAAAGATAGCAAATATAAGATTATCCCAGGATTTACTTCAGACACAAAACGAGTAATTTTAGACCCTTCACAGGCACTAGTAGAACTATACAAGAAAATAGACACAACACTTCAGAGGCTAGTACAAGTGGTACAGATGGTATAATAGATATATAATTTAGTAGAAATAGAACAAGAGAAGATGTTCAATTAGACGAAGTTGTAGATGTAGATCAAGATTATAATACTTTTGTAAATCAGACTCTATGAACCGTGAGAGCTAGAGCTTTATATGGTTCACCAGGTACTTTTGCAATAAAAACAGGGTTTTATAAGCATAATAGAGAAGTAACAATAAGTTGCTGTGGTAATGACACAGTAAATGTCAATCTTATTTCGCCAGATGCAGGAAAAGAATTAAAGAGAGAAGAATATAACCTAATGCATCTAGGAATGATAACTATAGGAGTTAAAAAGTATGGTTAGAAAACATTTAGGAGCTAAGGTAATGATATGTATTTATGATGATAGATGGCAAGATCCATCAAGAGCTAGATTTGAATGAAAACAGAGGATTCTTATGTTGTAGTCCAGATTTCTTATTAGATATGAAAGACTTTACAGATCATATAAAAATAGGAATTCAGACTAAAGGATTTGAACAATTCAAAGGCAATAATTTATTATTGTGTATTGGATTCCTAGGAAAAATGGGAAGAAGTAGTAATACTAGATACAGATTTGAGAGTTGATGATGTAGTAGAAATGTTAGGAAATAAAGGTTTAAAAATGATAAAACCAACCAATTATAGTGCAGAAGATTTAGCCGGTTTAGAATGGAAATTAGATGATTTTATAAAAAGAGAAAGTATATTAGCACCACAGTCACCTTTAACCTATAAAAATAATATAGGAGAAACTTCAGTAAGGTTTACAGACTATACTAAGACACTAGCTAGAGATATAGATTCAGATCAAGAGACAGATATAGAAATGAATTTGGCTCATATTCATTTAGTAACAGGTAGAATAGCTTTTCCTAAAGAATCAGGAATGACTAATTTAACAGAACAAGAATTAATGGGGAATTAGACGGACAGATATTTAAATAAACAAACAATTAATTGAAGAAGAGTATCTATATTATTATGAAGAATGAAATATAAGAATAGGAACTCAGAAAGAAGATGTAACTGATACAATCAGTA
>Ga0307518_10004349_pt1 | contig 10163 bp, 13 predicted proteins | sample 25_EM_MG_FD_203889 | JGI IMG/M metagenome (GOLD analysis project Ga0307518, IMG submission 203889) | Populus trichocarpa ectomycorrhiza microbial communities from riparian zone in the Pacific Northwest, United States - 25_EM | ecosystem: Host-associated > Plants > Roots > Unclassified | place...
TCGACCGACGTCGACGCCAATGCCCACTCCTCTACCTAGTTAGATGGGCTGGTTACGAAGGTACCGACGAAGAAACATCTTGGTTGATCGCGACCGAGCTCGGACACGCATCAGAACTCGTGGCCGACTATCACCAGGCCTATCCGACTAAGCCAGGCCCCTTAGAAAGCCTCTCATGCTAAGTCTTCAGGTCACCGAACAAGTCTATTAACAGTGTAGAAAAACTAAGAAAAAAGAAAACTAAATACAAGTACATCGAAGCCCTGTCCGACTACCTACTCGGACTCGCCTTCTCCGTCTTCACTCCCCGACTCTTCGTTCTCCCCGTCCGTCTCATCCGACCCTTCTTGCTCTTCGCTTTCCTCGGGCATTGCTTTGCCCTTGCCCTTCGGGTCCTTCGCGTCAGCCGCCCTCTTCGTCTCCCAGGCGATCCCTTCCACCTGTCGACCCAGCTTGGCCAGCTCCCTTGTATTGCGGTCAATGGCCGCCACGATCTCCCCGAGTCGGCGGTCCAAGACCAGCGCTACTGGGTCTGGCCGACTCGATGGCCCAGCCACCGAGAACCCTCCCATTGCCGCCTCGATCTCCTCCGTACTTGCGGCATCGGCGATCGCCTTCTTCGTCCGCTTCCGCTTCTCGCCTCCTCTCGGCGACGTCTCCACCTCCACCGTCTTCTCGCCCTGCTTCCTCTTCTCTCCACTCGCCGACCGTTCCAATGCCGACGACGACACGTTGAAGGTACACTTGACCTTCGACCGTTGACACCGACCGCACGTCGGTGTACGCGCTCCGTCGGCCAGCTCGCACCCACCGCTGTCGCCACTCCGCCGGCATCGGTCACATGGGGGCCTGAACCCCATGATGCCCGTGTTGGAACGGGCAGTGACCTGACGAGGCTAATCAAGCAGTAAGTCAGCAAAAGACAAAAGAAAAAGGTTATCGGCCACGCACCTTGGGCTTCGCACCCTGTCCCAACCGAGCTCGCATCGCCTCGCCAGCCGCCAGCGACTCGGCCTTTTCCCTCGCCCTCACCTCGGCCTCGGCCTTGCGTCTCGCCTCGAAGTCAGCTCGCGCCTTTTCCTCGGCGATCTTCTTCGCCTGCTCTTCGGCCTTCCGTTTCTCTTCGGCGACTCTCTTCGCCTCCTCCTCAGCCTTCTTCCTCGCAGCCTCCTCTGCAAGCCTCCTCGCCTCTTGCTCGGCCGCCTGTTTCATCAGTCGGTCTCGTCGTCGCCGCGATTGCTCGTCGAACTTCGCGATTTGCACCTGTATCGAGTCGGTCGGTTTCCCTTCCAACTCGGGCGAGGCGGCACGCGTCCAGTCGACGTTGTTACCGTTGTTGTTATTGCCAGAAGGCATGATTAAAGCAAAAGTGTTATGGAGAAGAAAAGTTGTTGGGTGACCGTCACCGAAGGCCAGTCTTAAATATGCCCTAACCGATTTTCAAACCCAGACAATGGACACGCACAATTGGTGTGGAATACGCATTGCAGCCTTGTGGGCTCGGCCCTAAGAGGGGGATACTGTCACGACCGTGACATCCGATCACCCTGTACCCTATTGTCCGATCGCGTCCACGCGTTCGCCGTCTGTTTATTGTATGTACTCCCTTTTCCGTTTCTCTATATCTGTCTTGTAGCGCCACCGATCGGTGAGCACGTTGTCCGATCTGTCTCTCTGTACGATTACCTAATATGTTTCCTTTCTTGTTTCCGGTCGCTATACGTTCCTGTCCCGTTCCATTACTAATACGATACTCATCGGTAATCCGGTTATCGCACTTACCGTACTTACTCAGCGCGCAGCGCGACTGCGCTCGTCGCTCGTTGGTAATCCCGACTCCCCGTACATCGCCTCATCCGTTCTGCTTAGTATAAAAACCTAGATACTTGGTCTGTTGTAGTTTCAGTTTGAATATCGAATAAGATACTTCCTATCTGTTCTCCCTTCGTGCTCTCTGTCTCTGCCCTCGTACAAGTACTCGGTCGTTGACCGTTTACCCTCGGACACCCCGTATAAATCTCGGTCGGCCTTCCTATCACTCGGGAAGCGCGACTACGCTACGTAGCATCTCGGTCTTACCGCTAGACCAACCTCTGACCCCCAGACCCCTCGTAGAGATCAGATCGGTGAAGAACCGGTCTTGACACATTCTCCACCTTTGATTGCTTGCACTTTTCCTTGAGACCAGCGCACCTCTTGCAGGCACACTGCTTTGGTTTCTCCGGGTCTTGTATGCACTGCACCCCAAACTTGGCACAGCGCACACACCTCCAACAAAGTCAGCAAGAGCACATACAAACAAAAAAAAAAAACTTACTGGAGATCGACAGTCTGGATGCCGCTAGCACCAGTGACCAGTTCCTCTCTCACCCTCTTCTTCACTGGCTCCCCTGCCTTCTGCTTCCCTGCAGCCACCTCCGCCTGGCGCTCTGCCTCTGCCTTCCATTTGTCCTCTGCCATCAGGCACGCCTTCTCCTCGAGTATCCACTGGCACTCTGCTTGGAGCTTCGCAAACTCTTTGCAAGCTTTTCTCTCCGCCTCTTTGTGTGCCCATCTTGCTGCCTCCTCATGCTCCTGGCATGCTTGCTCCTCCACCTCTGCCTTTGCCTGTTTGCGATGCCTCTTTTCCGCCCTCTTTGCATTCGCCACATTGTCCTCGTTGTCCTGTCAGAGCCCAGAGCTCCTCTGATCTTGCTCTTGTCCAGTCCCTGGACCCAGTTGTGCTGGCAGTGGTGGTGGTGGTTTGCGTAGGTGCAGACATGGTGATAAGAGAGTAAGGAAGTTGGGGGTGGAAAACAAAAAAAACAGTCTGTTCTTATAGATCCCTGTTTCGCACTCAGACAATGGACTCCAGACTCCGCATTGTCCTAAGCGACCACACAGCAGCCTCATGGGTTTGGCCCCTAAGAGGGGGATACTGTCAGGACCATGTCCAACTCCAGACAATTATCTGGTTACTCCAGTCGCATCGCAGCACTACAGCTCAACTCTGGACCTCTACGCATCACTCCGGTCCCAGATGCACACATACCCTTCCACTAAGTGCGTTAGTCTCAATCCAGTCATTACCACACTTCTCCGCCTACCCTATTGTACCGTGAGTTCTCTGTGCCCCATTTATATCTTCTACCTTGTAGCATTTTCTCTGGACCTTACTTATTTTCATCAGACCTGACCTAGTCCCAACTCCGGTTGTTCCTTGTCCACCCTTTAGGATGTTTACTTGTCATCATAAATACTCAACCCTAGTTCTCCATAGTATAAGTACCCTGTACTCCATCCTGTATACCTCAGTCTGAAATCATCTAAGTCACTACTCCTGTCCCCTTGTCTGTCTCTGTCTGTCCCCACCTAACCGGAACCTACACAAGGGATCAACGCTTGTTGTCCTTGTCATTGAATCCAATTGGTTGTGACTCCAGCCCGGGCTATCCTCTGCCCAAACCTCTGACCTCTGCTCTCGTCTGTTTTCATCTGGACTGGACCAGACCCCCTACCGGAGTAGACCTGGACTTGACATTACCTTGTAGCATTTTCACCAGACCTGAGTTATTTTACCCGGACCTGACTTTATTTTACATAGACCTGACCTAGTCCTAACTCAAGTCATTCCTTGTCCGCTATTAGGTTGTTTACTTGTCACTGTATGTACTCAACCCTAGTTTCTACTTAGTATAAGTACCCTCTAGTTTACCTTGTACACCTCAATCTGAAATCAACCATAGTCATCTACTCCAGTTCCTGTCCACCTCTGTCTCCATCTCCATCTCCTCTTGACTGGAACCTACACAAGGGATCAATGCTCATTGTCCTTAGTCGTTGAATCCAAGCAGTCACCAACTCCAGCCAGACTAACCTCTTGTCCAGCCCTCTGCCCTTGTCCTTCATCCACCTTCATCCAAACTTGACCAGACCCCCTACCGGAGTAGACCTGGACTTGACACTAACTCAGCACTGCAAGATACCAATACCACTACACCTTTTCACCTTGAGCTCACCACAAGAGGTTTGTGTATATAGATACTCTAATACTCCTTTCTAGGTCTCCCTTAATTAACTACAGTCACTCTTTAGCAGCCCCTACCAATTTCTCTCAAGTTTCCAACATCCCCTCCTCCTGCCCCCATCAAGGTTGGCCCATATCTCACTCCCCTTTCTGCTGGATACTTCGCTGTTCTAGGATTGCATTCTAGTAGAAGAGGGCTTCCAAATGGTACCTGGGTTGACACAATTGGCCCAGCAGGCGTGGAGATATTTGCATTTTCACATTTGGGTGAGGTTTAGCACTGATTGGATGATATCTTTGGATCTAAGGTGTATCATTCCTCACCCTTGCATTCCCTGACACCAATACACAAATTATAGGTCAGTCATACTGTTTCTTTTCCATCCAACCAGCCATTCTGTTGCTGTCCTGCCCTCCTCCTCCTTCTGCCCCCATCGAGTTTGTCAAATAGCTCACTCCGCTTTCTGCCAGATCTTTCGCTTTTCTAGGGTCAACTACTACTCAACAGGGGCTTTCAAACGGTTTCTGGGTCGACACAATCGGTCCTGTGGTTGTGAAGATACTTGCATTTTTGCATTTGGGTGGTGTTTTCAACTGATGGGTGGATAGCTTGGGATCTAAGGCATGTCATACTTAATTATTGCATTCCCTGGTACCCCTACACTCATTCTAGGTTCTTCCTACTGTACTACATCCATCCATACACCCATTCTGTTGCTGTCCTCTCCTCCTCCTCCTCCTCCTTCTACCCCCATAGAGTTTGTCAAATATCTCACTCCACCTTCTGCCAGATTTTTCACTTTTGTAGGGTCAAATACTACTCAGAGAAGGCTTTCCATTGGTGCCTGGGTCGACGCAATTGGCCCATTTGTTGTAGAGATATTTGCACTTTTGCATTTATGTGAGGTTTTGGACTGACTGGCTTATATCTCTGGCAATAAGGTGTGTCGTCCTTCATCCTTGCTTTCACTAACACCCCTACACCCCTGCTTTGTCTCTCCTACTGCGTTGCATCTGTCCACGCAGCTGTTCCATCACTGTCTGTGTTTCTCCCCCTCCTCCCCTCCCCCCTTCTTGCTGCACATTGTCTGGCAATGGCAATGTAGTGTACATATTTCTCATATATATTATGATTATATACATTGTTGTAAATTATGAGGTGACCCAAGGGTGTACCCACAATGAGTACATACCCATGCACCCCTCAGGGGCACCCACAGACAACAGTACCTATGGGTTGATGGGTATGGGTCAGTGCAGGTGTGGGTGTGGGTCAAGGCTCTGAAACCCATGGGTTCACCTGTGCAGATCACTAAGTCCAGTAAGTATTCTCTTTATTCTCTCTCTCATTTTTACTGACTTTATGCAGGTGCATGCATTGTATGAAGCACTGTGCAGTGTGTGAATGAGACCTGGAGAAACCCAAACAGAGGGCATGCATGAAGTGTGCCAGGTTGAAAGAGAAGTGTGAGTGGCTGGAGATGGTGGGATCTGGTCCGGTAGTGGACAAGAGAAAGGGCAAGGCGAAGGAGCAGGGCATGGCGATGTCACCATGAGGCAGTGAAAAATGGAAGAAGATGAAGATGACAACAAGATAGTGGAGGTGGTGGGTCCATCCGGCTCCAGGTCTGGACTCAACTCTGGAGCAGATGGACAAGCTGACAGCTGCAGTGGAGGTGATGACCAGGCAGATGGCCCAGATCGCAGACTCCACATGATCTGTATCACAGTCCAATGACTGCCTGAGCACCAGCCTCAAGACCTTTCTTGAGAAGTGCCATTTCTTCATGGCACCTTGGGAGGAGGACAAGGAGTCGGAGGATAGTGAGGTGGAGGTTGACCCAGAGGAGGTCAAACAGGAGATTCAGGGGCTCCAAGAGGAGCAAGAGAATCCCAGTAGTGGTGTGCTGGAGTAGATGGTCTGGTCTGGGTCTTGTAAATAAAATGTAAATTAGTTTTACTTTTGTTTATATAAAGGAAAGTGGACTGGATTTGAGAGTGAGTGATATTACTTGAGACAGAGTGAAACAGATAAAGGAAACAGAGGTGAGAGTAGTACTACATGGATGCAAGTGGTCCAGGTTTGTCCAAGTACTGGACATGGTAATTTTCTAACAGTTCCATTGCATTGCCTAGTTCAGTGGTGAGAAGCCAAGATGTTTCTTTGTCAGTCCCTTCATAACCAGACCATCATACCAAGTAGAGTAGCTTGCATGATTTGCATCAACAGTCAACCTTGGAGTCAAGGATCTCAGAGATCTCGAACTCTGGTTCACTATGCACTTTGACCAGTGGCGGAGGAGGCTGTATCTGGTCTGGTATGGTATTGGGTATGGCTGGTTCAAGTTGGGAGACATGGAAGATGGGGTGAACTGCACACATGGAATCTGGAAGGTGGAGTGTAAAAGAGAGGGAGCCTACTTATGCTATAATAGCATAGGGCCCAAGGTTCTTCTCTGATAGCTTTTTGGATGGTTGAGTGGACTGGAACTGGAAGTACTTGGCTTCCAGGTATACTTGATCGCTGTCAGGATTGGTTCTCCTCAACAATCTTACTAGAAGGTCCAGGGTTGCAGGGGACTAATAAGGAGGTAAGTCCAGACACTAGTAGGTGCCAGTTAGTGTGGAGAGTCAAGTCCAGGTCATACAAATGAAGTCCAGGCACTAGAGGAGCACTGGAAGTAAGTCCAGGTTGTGTGGAGTAAGTCTGGACTGTGGGAAAGTAGTCCAGAGTAGCACAACTTGTCTGGAGTGAAGGACATCCCAGAAGTGGGATAAGTCCTGAGGGGTCTAGCTTCAAGTCTGGGACAGAGGTGGCTTTTTCCCTTGTGCAAGTAGGAGACTTGCTAGAAGTGGACATAGGACCAAGGGGATGAGATAGGATGGAGGCTGGAGTTGGCTGGAGTTCAGGAGAACAGGGTGGAATTAGGAGAGCATGGTGGGTAGTACAGAGTGAGGAGTATCTTAGTCGAGATTTGATCTAGGGAAACTACTAGGCCAGAGTTTGGTAGTTTATATAGTAAAGAGAACTAGAGGTGAGTATATACAGTGACAAGTAAACACCTTAGTTGGGACAAGGGATGGAGCAGAAATGAACAGGAAAATAAGGCAGGTACAGGAAAATAAACCAGAGTGGGAGCAGACACAGGGAACTAGAGTTACAGGGATGATGGAGGAAAAGCAGGGACAAGTGTGGTAGTCAGAAGAGGACAAGTAAGGGTTGGAGGTGGACTTAACTAATGTTAAGTCTGGAGCAATGTCCAGGACCAGAGGAAGTGGGACCAGAGGAAGTGCAAGAGCAGAGGGAGTGTGCAGGTGGAGGAAGGGCAGAGTAGCTGGAGGAAGGTCCAGAGTTAGACATGGAAATGTCCTTAGCCATTGGTGGACCTGACAGAGGAAGTGGAGCAGGAGCAGGAGCAGACCTGAGCCAGAGTTGGATGTATCATCCAGAGTTGGGCTACATTGCAGACAAGGCTAAGGGAGTGGCCAGACTGAAACTGGAGTAGTGACTAGTGGTAGGTACAGGTCTGACATGGCAGAGTTAGACTGTGGATCTGTCTGCAAGAAGGACATAGTGACCAGAGTTGAGCTGGAGTACAGCTATGGGGCTGGAGATGGCTGGACTAGATCCAGAGTTGCATCTATGCCTAAGGAGAGGTCAGGTGGGCCAGGGTTAGACCAGAGTTCCGACTGGGAAAAGTATGAATATGACAATCACCAATCTTGAAGTCCAGTGCTGGAGTACATTTGGCATTAGCCAGAACTTGGTAGCAGAGTTGCGCATTGGCCATTTCTTCTCAAAGGTATTGGTGCAGTGACTCAAGGTTGACTGTGTAATCACAAGCCCTAGTGGAGGTCATGTCACATTCTGGGTAGACAGAAATATTAGGGTGGTAGCCCTTGTTAGCAAAGTATGGAGAGACTCTGGTGGTAGACTCTGCTAGTGGGAGTAGGTCCACCCAGTTGTCCTGCTGGTAGTTGCAGTAGATCTGGAGGTTTTGAGAGTCTGGTTGGAGTGCTCAGTCTGGCCATTGCCCTCCAGGTGGTAACTGGAGGTGAAGTGGAGGCGCATGTCGAGAGCCTTTCCGAGTGACCAGAAGAAGTGTGAAATAAACTCTGTACCACAATCTGAAGTGACATGGTGTTGAGACCGGGTCTTTGCTGATCTGATCTCTATGGGGGGTCTGGGGGTCAGAGGTTGGTCTAGTGGTAAAACCGAGGTGCTACGTAGTGTAGTTGTGCTTCTCAAGTAATAGGAAGGCCAACTGAGGGTTTGACAGAGTGTCCAAGGGTAAACGGTCAACAACTGAGTACTTCTACGAGGGCAGAGACAGAGAGTGTGAAGGGAGAACACAGGAGAAGTATCCTATTCAACATTCAAACTGAAACTACAACAGACTGAGTATGTAAGTATTTATACTGAGTGGAACAGATGAGGCAATGTACAGGAAGGCAGGATTACTGATGAATGATGGGTGCAGTTGCACTGCACACTGAGTAAGTATGATAAGTGTGATAACCAGATTACCAATAGGTAATGTATTAGTAATGAAACAGGACAGGAATGTATAGTAACCGGAAATGAGAAAGGAAACATATTAGGTAATTGAAAAGGGAGACAGATTGGACAACACACTCACCAATTGGTGGCGAGATAGGACAGATAGAGAGAAACAGAAAAGGAAGTACATACAATAAACAGATGGTGAACACATGGATGCAATCAGACAATAGGGTACAGGGTGATCAGATGTCACGGTCATGACACATGGGCAGGAACAGTGCTCAAAGAATACATGGAGCAGGAAGAGTTTTGTGAGCTCTGGGCTAGTGATGGTGTCATGAGTAGCATAAAAATGGCTTGTTTAGAAAGCCTGTCTACTATGACCAGGATGGCTGTGAAGCCGGTAGATGAGGGGAGTTGCATCAGCAAACCAGCCCTCCCCTGTCCAGCACTGTCCAGCACTGGACAGTTGTCCCAGAACCCCAGCTCTCCCAACAAGGTACCTAACTGTCAGAATCTGTGAAGTCTGTCCCAGCACATCCTAGTCCCATCACAGTCTGGGGGATCCCCCCTTGTTTGCCTCAAGTCCTGGAGTAATCAAAAATTGACAGTGTGTGACAGTCCACTCCAGACTGGACTAGGTGGATACTAGCTCATTCCAGACAGGTAAACTAGGCAGAAAAATAGTAAACCAAATTCTAAATCTGCATGAGATACTAGCACAAATGGCATGACAACTGTAACTACATCTAATCAACGTCAACATCAAAGCCTGTAATTGTGCACGGAGTTGCACTGTCATTCCTAATTGAAACAAGGTATTCAAGTTATGATAAAACTGGGTACAGCAATACTCACATTCCGATTTTCACCCACTCCATGTGGAGTGCTTTCATCTTGGCACAGTGAATGGGCACTGCATCACATTTCGCCATGAGTCCAAGTAAATCAACATAGACACCCACATAAACATGCCATTTGAACATGACCTCCTTAGCCTCCACAACCATCTTGTCCAGGGCAACTTTAATCTATGTATGTCTCAGCACATGAAAAGAAAGAAGTTTTTAAAAATCACAGTGGTGACAGCAAGCACAACTGCAGCATGTGGTACTTCTTTCTCGAAAACCTCCGGAAATATACTTGCAATGGCATTGGAGCCTGTATAGAAGAAGTTGATGATGAGACTGGATAGTGTGGGGTGTGCAAGATTGTTTGTATGACCCTACACAAACAATATCAGGGCATAATCACATATTGGTCTTCACACTCACCTCTACATCCACCCTGTGCTTTAGAAAATTACCATGATCCAGAAGATTCTTCACAATCTTAGCATTGACAGGGCAATGGTTTTGAGGTGGAGGGTCGTCGTCGCCATTGTCCTGGTGGTGGCAATGGTCACGTTGTTGACGCTGGTGGTGATTGCCAACCAACGTCACTGGCTGTCATCATTGTGCTGGGGTGTGGTGGTCATTGGCGCAGTTGTCTTGATATTGCCGATGGTACTGGTAGTGATCACCATTGGCAGCGATCAAGTACTGTTCGAGGCTAGTGAGTGGTAGGGGACTTTCGAGCAGCTGATTGAACAGCTTGTATCGGTGACCTAGAGATCGCTGGAAAATATTAGAGGCTCAATATGCATCTGGACTG
>Ga0307518_10004350_pt1 | contig 10163 bp, 10 predicted proteins | sample 25_EM_MG_FD_203889 | JGI IMG/M metagenome (GOLD analysis project Ga0307518, IMG submission 203889) | Populus trichocarpa ectomycorrhiza microbial communities from riparian zone in the Pacific Northwest, United States - 25_EM | ecosystem: Host-associated > Plants > Roots > Unclassified | place...
CTCCACTGAGGGGAACCTCTACTTCTTCGGATTGGCGACGTTTAAGGCGTCCGGAGTGCGAGTGTGACTTGGACAAGAGGGGAAGGTACATGTGGCCAAGCAGGAAGAACCGTTATCGGAGAGGGGTGTTTTATGCGACCTCCTAACTCCTAGGGTTCAGGCAGTTCCCGGTAGCGTTTACTAATCACGGCATAGGTAGTGGTGTTGCGTCGGACTACTTACTGTCTTTGCGACGCCAATCCAGCATGGCTCAGGTACGAACATTGGTTGTGGGTCTAAGGATCCCGCGATTTCCGGCAGTTGGAGAGTGGGCGAATGACACTCAATGATGTTGTTGGGACTGCGGTGTGAAAAGCCGCACCAGACATCATCGATACGGTTATAGGTTTAGAAATTCGACCTTGTCTCCCTCGCCAGCAGAGTATGCCTCGGCCCGTATGGTTCAATTCGAAGAAGTCGCCGCCTACGATACAGCAACACGGGGTCTGATCAGAGGTATCGCTCAAAGTTCCATCACTGGTCCCCGATATGACAAATGATAAAAAATATGACACCAAGTGCGAGAAATGCGATAACGAACCTGATCAAGTTGGTTGGGTTAGCCACCGATTGTTGTGCCTAAGTCTGACGATGACGTCCTGCTGTGTCCGAGGGTATCTCGACGACTTTGAATGCTACTGACATGCAGTCAAGTAGCGTTCTCCTTCGTTTTCTTCGAGGGCTCGTTGCATAACGGCATAAAGATTCCAGCATTCTGTGCCGATGCTGGCAAACGTGGCTACAGGTGGGCGTGGCGTGTTGCATCGACAAAGAGAGCAGATTTATGTTTAGGTGGTACCGGCGTGGGCTATGTAACAGCACGTGGTTCGAACGGGGCTGGGAGCTGTTGGCGCAATGTTCTTCGCACTGGATTGGTCGGTTTATGGGGACTACGACACTGTACTTGCCGAACTGGAAAAGTTGACAAATATTGCACATTGAATTCTGGACTGTACGGCAAAGCGCGGTTAACAATACGGTTTGGTTGCAAAGCACAAAGGGTGCAATAAAGGTAGGAGCGAGTGTGTGAACCCGACATCGACTCATTGGATACAGGGACGATCATCAGGTGATCCATCGGTCTGTGAGCGTCATGACCTCCGCTTGTTGGTCAGACTCTTTTGATACGTAAAGTGTCAGCTCCCGGAGGGACAATGGTTGACAGGATGCCCCAACAAACCAAGCTCCAGGACAGTGAACTCCCACAGTTCTGTTACCTTTTCCGCCTTTCTGTATCGCCATGAAATGCACGAGAGTACGAATTGATAGTTGATGGAGTTCTGATACAGCCCGTTCAAAGGCGATGGCCTCCTCCAAGTCGGGAGTCCCCCTTGTCGCTGGAACCTGTCCCAAAGGTAACGTGCAAGATTGTGGGGCAACAAAAATCGTGGCTTGTCGGTGGAGTTCTAGCATGCAGCGATTGGCAGCATGACAGTTCATCCAGACCAAAAATGGCATCCCGTTCCCGGAACAGCTCCCAGAGGCAGTTGAGAAAAGCACAAGAGATAGAGAGGTTCGACACGATCTGGATGTCCACGCTCGAACGCAGCCTGTCCAACGGCGATGGCCTTATCCAAGCCAGAGGCGTTCCCTTGTCGTCAGAGCCTGTTCCAAAGGCAACACGCAAGATCATGGAGCAACGAAGATTGTACGTGCCCTCGTCACCGTGACCAGTTCATTCAGGTCAGAAGTGTTCTGGAGCTGCTCCTCAAGGCAGTTGGTGAGCACTGAGCTTCGGAGGGGCGCTTGGCCAATGAGGGTTGCCCGAAATGGATACTCGTGGTTGTCGAAGTCCAACCATCGCCGAGGTCATTCTCGAGAGCCATGGGCTGAGGACGTTCTTGTGGTAAACCTTTTAACCTGGCTCGACTGAGTGTGATCATCGTCTCCAAATCTACGCTTCTTCGCATTACATAATATAAGGACTAAGTGAAGAGTAAGAATTATTAGCAACCAAGTAGTTATTTTCTACTCCTCTACACTCGACCAGTCACTGACCTGTGGGCCAGTGGTCCCAGACGTACGGACTGCCATCCCAGACGAACAGCTGATTACAAAGAATGCCACCCCGCTCTGCATCTTGGAATATAAGTAAGCAAAGACATTTGCCACAAGGTTCGTGATCCATCGTATCCCAAGTAATAATTTGACGAATGTTGGTGTCAGAACTCCCAATCCTATCGCGATAATCATAAAGACAGAGCCGAATGTTATTATGATTCCTATCCACTGATGTTGCATCATCCATGTCTCGGGTGGAACTTCAACAAGAGGCACAGCCGATCCAATCGTCTGGTTCAGACACTCGAGGAACTTCGTATCGATATTCTGTGGAAGAGGTGAATCTGACGCAGACTCATTACTGCTGAATGTCGCAGAGTTATTGTACCCATCGAGCGTGAGCACAGTGCTGCTTGCACGGTAATACTGTATGGCCTATTGTGGCTTTGGCGCGTGCTGTGAGTTCGCATCGAATACAGAAGATGTTACCCAGTGGTCGTCTGACATATAATCGGAGCACCTGTAACCGACTATACGAATGAGATAGTCAACTGTCGGCTGATCGGATATGACGTGAAACTTGGTCTTCAGTTTCGAGTCGGAGATGAAGAGGGCTTCCTGAAGTGGGCCACCGAAACGAGTGGTGTTAGAGGAGTCGCCGTACTGTAAGGATATGCATGAGAGATGAGGGAAGGGAGGGTGGAAACGACTCACTTCTGAGCCATCAAGATATGGCTGGATGCTGCTTGCATTTCTCGACCATACAACGGGCCAGTACCAGAACGGAAGAGGTCTACCTACAACACCACGACCTTCAATACCGGGGTATCCACTCCCATACGCCCTTCGCATATGATTAAAATGAAGAAACAATGATGAAGGAAAGCGGTTAGTAACTTACTTTGTCCCAAATACCTGGTCACGTGTCCCACCACCAACACTGCGTCCTGCGAATGGGTGTCCTTCAGGAATAACAGCTGAGTTTCCTCCACCATAACCATAACCATAGGCATCTGCATCACTATTTCCAAACGAATCTCTGCTGAAGGGAACCTCTTCTTTGGTCTGGCGACGCTCAAGGCGTCTGGAGTGGGAGTACTTGAACTTAGATAAGAAGGGAACGTACATGTGGTCGAGTAAGGAGAACCGCCGGGGGTGTCCTATAGATTTATGGGACCTCCTAACTCCTAGGACTCAGGCAGCAACATAAATCCCCTAGTAACACTTCCCAGGTGAGTGGTCATCACGGGATTGCGCAGGGTGCCTTGCTATCAGCGTAAACTTTTCGAAAGCTGACTTGAAAAATCAATGATACCAACAGTTGAGGACTACACATGACAATGTCATGTACTCTTTTCTCCACTGTCCCCTCGCTCATGCCCACGACTCATCCGAGATTGAATGGAAAGTAAGACAAAAGCATGCGCTCGGTTCATGCATGTCTGCAATATACAAGGCTAAAAGGGTATGAAACCATGGTGGGCTCGTAGCAGGGGCAACGATGTATGTAGATGATATATACAGACGACTAAATGCCCCCTTTAATGGAACAAAACTCGTTCAGTCGAATAGGCCTGCCACGGGGAGAAAACATCTGAGAAGTCGGTGCCTAAAGCGAGCTCGGGACACAAAAGATCGAAGTCGAAAGGACTCAGAGGTCCAACAGAGGCCAGCGAAGGGACCGTAGAAATACTATTCTGGCTTCTGCAGACCGACGACGGCATCCAATCCATGAATAATGGCGCTTGTCCTCTTGCCATTTCACCATCAACATGGTTCGTATGACTGCTGTACGCGAGGCCTTGTCCGTTGGCGTACTGAATGACGTTTGTGTGGGGAAATGTTACGTGTGACACCGAGCTTGCTTCGTGACCGTCCTGGGAGATGTTCCCGTTGTTAACAATCATGGATGGAATAATCGAGCTATCCCCGATGGCGTCCTGACAGATGTTCCAGTTATTAAAAATCATGGATGGAACAATCGAGCCATTCCCAATGGCGTCCTGACAGATGTTCCCGTTGCTAAAAATCATGGGTGAAGCTTCCCTGATGACGTCCTGACAAACGGTCCTGTTGGGAAGGGCCAGGTACGAGACACCATTCCAGCATGGCTCCGGTACGAACGGGGGTTGTAGGTCCAGGGATCCCGCGACTTTTGGCAATTGGAGAGTGGGCGAATGGCACTCTACGACGTTGTTGGGACCTCGGTCGCTGCGGTGTGAAAAGTCGCACCAGCACGATTCCGACTCCGACACCACCGATGGCTGTAGGTTTACTGGTTTCGCAACTCTCAGTGGCTGGAGAGTGGGCGAGATGCACTTTCCGATAATGGGCCATGGGTTGTTTAGGTTGCGATTGTCGATGTTCGAGATGTCACTTAAAACCGACCGCAGAAAACGTGGTTTGAGAGGAGTATCTAGACTGTTGCCAGTGTCTGCATCGGAAAAGAAGCTATCGCATCTGGGATTGACAGTGTGGACAGCAGGCAGTTCGGAGGACACAGAGCCGCAATCCTTGAGTGATGGAGTGGACCAAGAAGCATTCCGAAGCGTAGGGAGGAAAGAGCTATCTTGCACCTTGAAGGGATCGCTCGGAAAGAACAGTTCTCCGCGTGCTCGCAGCTCCGTGGGATGGTCATTCTCCTTATCAAAGCGGCAAACCTTTTTACGGGGAGACTCCGGGATGGGCGGAATCGATGGAACTTTTGGCCTTGGGGTAATCGGCAAAAGGGAGCAGATGTCCATGTCCATATCGTCGGCCTCCTCTTTTTTTGCCCCAGAGCAGACAGACATATCGTCGCCGACCTCTTCTTCCACCCTCGAGCAAACAGACATATCATCAACCTCCTCATTTCTCACCCGAGGCTTCTTCAAGAACTGTGCGACCAGCTCACAATTCCTATTCCTCTTCTTCGCACAAGTCGGACACGCCTTGACGAACCGCGCAGTGAGGTCTTTCGGAACCCAAGTGTACCGCTCGCGAATGACAGCACACGTCTTGTCGCGCCCACCATGCTTGGCCAGTCCGTGGCAATAGCAAAGAACCTCGTACAAGTGCTCCATGATCGCAACTGGTCTACCGTCGTGCAGAACAGTGACAGGGGTGGTGCCATCCGTGTCAGCCACCGAGTCGTCGTCGTCGTCATCGTCATCGTCATCGTCATCGTCGGCGGCGGGGGTCCCCGGGGACTCTATCGCATCTCGTTTAGGCAGGCCGAGCGTGAACATCTTGCGAACCCAGTAGCGGAACTGGGGCGTCCCGGTGGTCAAGGCTTTCGGATGGTGCAAGACGTCCCAGATATCGTCGAACATGGCTTGTGTGATGAGTGCTTTGAATCGCTTCTTGGGTGCCAGATCGTTCAGGTAGCTGGCCTCGACGTGCTTGTACTGAGCATAAGTGGGGAATCCGGGCCTGTCCTCCGTATCGGGGGCTGGCATCAGGCGAAAAGCGATGTCGTTCGAATCATCCGACGAGAATGGGCTGTGGGTTGGCGACTCGTGATTCATATCGAGTTCACTATCGATATCTGCAAAGGAAATTGACTTTTGTATACCGTGTATGTAGAATGTAGAATGCACAAGGATTAGACTGGAGTGGGTAGAAGTGCGAGGAGAAGATGGATGATGATGAGAAACCGGCAGCGGCAGATGCAGTGACACGCAGAGTCACGTGATGAATGGTCAACCTCCCGACGAAACACATAAACCTAAAGTGATGCGATTAAACCCGTCAAAGTAAATGCACGAAGTTCCATAATCTATATGAAGCATGAAGCAAAAGCCAGGAAGAGCACGAACAATGTAAAAGTCGTCAAATCGTCGTGAAGTAAAACGATCAGCAATTATCCCTCAGTCTGTTCTTCGGATTCGTCTGGTTGAACTGTGCCCACGTAGTAATATTGAAGTTCGTGTACGCTTCCATATACCTTACATATTGCAGTGTGCGTGAGCACACGGAGAACTCACGTGAAACCCCACTCACTTGTTGATATAGTCAGCCGTGGGGTAGTCCGGAGGATCGCAACCGATATTCTTGGCATTTGCGGGCTGGTACACCCGGACATAATCAATAAGCATCGTCGCCGGAAGCTGGATATTCTCGAAATCGATGCCTCCAAAGTTGACAGAAAACCCGAGGTTGGCAATGATGTACTACCCAGACCAGAACCGTCAGCACGACCACGCGGAAATATGGGTAGATTTACATACCATGGGTTCCTGAGGGATTGGACGAGGACCGATCTCAGTGAGAGGATCGCCGACCAGACCACCAGCCATGACGGTCCAAACGGGTTTGCTGTCGCTGATCCATGTGATGTAACCATTGTCGAAACTACAATTGTTTTAACGATGGGACTCGGTAGCGATCAGTATTCTGCACGTACCCCGGGACATATTCAAAACCATAGACACTATAACACGCCTTATCCAATTCATAGCAGTTCTGATCAGTGAGGGAAAGACCGCTTGTGGTCTGCTGGTAAGCCCCTGTGAACAGCCGTTCCAGTACACGCATCCGTCATTTCAAGTGTACACTTGCCTCCGTGGTAAGGATTCAGCACAGTGACATCTGGATCATAAATCTTCAAGGTGTCCGACGTATTCAAGAATTGATATGCGGCCTAAATGAAAGAGAGTCAGCCGGAGTTAGAATGATGGCATACATTGTAGGTCCGTTCACATTGAAAGGTGCCCATTGCGCAGACTGAGAGACCTTTGAGAGAAAAGAGTCAGATATAATTATGTGGCAAGCCTCATCCACAAACCTTGCCAACACTACCATCGACGGTCGCCTCAAAAATGTCAATTTCAGGTGCAGAACGTCCGACGTAGGATCCGTTGCTGCGGATCGGACCTGGGTGTGACTCCCCTGGACATGTGCACGCTGATAATCGTTGTCCGGGAAGATAAGACTAGACCCTGTTCTTGAGCAACGTAGGGGCTAGAGTAATTCAGGCCCTACCAGGACACCACCATACTCAGGATCGCCATTCTCCGAAGCAGCCAATGGTTTGTTCGTTCCCGGGTATGTTTGATTGGGCAGGGTTCCGACATCGCAACTGTCATACGAGTACGGCCACTGAAGGAGACTATAAGCAAGTAGAAGATTAAACGGAGCCACACACACCAATCCATCCAAAGTGGCACCGAAACCTGCACGACCTGAAAAATACCCTTGGTAAGAACCCGATGCTAGAATCACGGACAAGTGCCTACCTAGATTTCCCATGGCCCAACTTGGGAAACACAAGTCAGACACTCGTCGAATAGGTAGCGTTTCGACCACCTACACGGCAGGCCATAAGCCACTAACAAAGCTTCCTTAACATGAATGGTGAACCGAAACCGTCATACTCACTGGACGTTGTTCGACCCCGGTAGAACGACAGACGCTGGTAACAGTTCAGCAGACATCCGCATACATTCGGGTTCGCCTACATTCAATCAGTCCACCAGTGAAGCAAAACTTGTTCCTGCAGTCGATAAGTTCCCCACACGGTGTCAAAAGCGGCCCACGTACCACGATTGGATCTAGGAATTATTCGTTAGGACCAGTAAAAGAAAGCAAAAGAACGACTACCATTCCTGATTTGTAAGTCAAGTTGTGGTTTGTCGCTGGGTCTTGCTTGCTCAACGTGATAGCAAGCGCACCGCCCTTGGTTGTAACCGCCGAAGGGTCATACCACTCCAGGTCGTTCTATGGCGCCACAAACGATGAAGTCAAATGGTGATCTTATACGGATGGACACACCGTTCCCCAGTAATGCAAATTAGGCGCTTCCCAGTAGGGATCGTCGCCAGGATAGAACGTCCGGCCATCAGTATTGAACTCATCAGAGAATACTAGCTCCCATTGGTCTCCGGGGTTCATGTAAGAAGCCTTGGTAAGCGCTTCTTTCGGAGTATCGACGTCGATCAATCCCCATCCACCAGGGATGGAAGGAATCTGGCCCGTAGAGTTGATACCACCAATGTTGAATCCTCCCTGCGTGGTCGGCTTCTTGGTGAGAAGCTGACTGAGGACAGGAATTACTACACAGGAGAATATTAGAAACCCGTAGCAGAGATGGGATGGGACCAATCATACCCAAGCTGGCGCAATGAACGTCAGCAAGGCAAACGAGGAAATAACAAGACTTACAAAAGGGAGAGGAGAGCTGCTGCAAGAATGAAGAGACATCCTAGATTGGCAATACCCCGACAAGTGAAAATATGGCCGCCTTTGTCAGACTTGAGGTCGCGTTTAGGATCAGGATTGTGAAGATAATCATCGGGTTCCGGCGTGCCCATTGTGAGCGCGTGGGTCCCCCATTCCTGAGGATGTCTCATGGAGTACTATGTTGTCGGTCAGAACATGGAAGTACGGATGTACTACCCCACACACCTGGTCCAACGAGTTCTACAAGGGAAACCATCAGCATGGATGTTCCACATTCATAGTAACACTCACAGTCGAAGGTGAGGGACTTGCAGACCTGCTCGGAGATGGGGATAAAAGGCCATCCAAATAAGGTGAGGGTGACCGGGGCTGGCCTTGGGGCGTCAACAAGTTCGACGTAGATGTCGCAGGTCCAAATTCCTGCCGTAGTAAAGGAGAGTCCATTTAGACTGAACGAAAGGTCTAACGTCCTTCGAGCTCAGCTAAATTGTCAGCAGGGACCACTGGCAGGCCAGGGGAGAAAAGGATAGTACTAGGAAAGGAGTGGATGTAGTTGGAAAAATGTTGTTGGATCGGCAAAGCGTCACTGAAATCTGTCAAGAACACCGGCATAACGCTTGTGGCTAATGTGACTATGTGAAGAGGAATGGAGAAGACGTAAGGGTTACGGAATTTAGAGTAGTGACGATGGAAACCTGTTTAGTGCGAAACAGTAGCAATGAAAACAAAATAGATAGGATTTCATTCAAGTTCTGTCGAACGCAGCAATGGCACTGGCGAGGTCTTTGGACGTCGGCCTTGGCGCAACAACGTCCACGTGCAACTTCAATGTATCTCGCATGAACGACGCCGTTGTAGGACCAATGACAGCGATCCTGACTCGCTGTTTATTGCCTACCGACTCTACTGAGGAATCGATACGCCGGAATTGGAACCATTCTAATAGTGTAGGTAAGACCTGTTCAGCTGCAGAGGGAGCAAAGAAGACAACCCAACCCCAGCTCTGCGACGGATCTATGCGTTCCCCTTGTTTACATCTCGATTAATTGAACATTTCCATAGGCCACTACTTACCTGTTTGTACGTTCTCGATTGCATTCTTGAGATCACGTGGAAATGAGGGTGAACCGTGCATCGCATAGACCTGCAACACATCCAAAACGATGCCCGCCGATGTCAATATGTTTGGAAGGGTGTCGCGATTTTTGTCTCCCGTCAAGTATAGTAGTCTCCTCACTGTACTCCCGTCTGTTGGTATCGATAGGTCACTCAATATAAAGTGTGCAAGCTGCTCTGCGGTCCCCGATTGAGCATGTCCCCTAGTAACGCCTGGGAGAAGGCGAGGGGGTACTAAGGCAGCCCTTAGCTCTGCTGCAGCTAACGCCGTGGCCTCTCCAATAGCATAAAATGGCACAGATGTCCAATCCACTGGAAATGATGTGAATTACGATGGCCGCGACTAGCAGTCCCCCTGCTCAAACTCACCTGAGTCGCCAGCTGGGACCAGACTAGGATCGTCCGATACTATACTCTTCACAGCGTTACTCCAAGCCTCCAGACCCCGCTTGCTCGTCACGATAACCCCAGATAGGCTTTGATTTTGAGGACCGGCAGCGATCTTTCTTGAGAGATCTCCGACATTGACAGTGACAGTCTGCAGGACAGCGACAGAGATCGGCAAATAGCCATGGGCATTGAAAGCGCCTTCGAAGCCGTCCAGTCCTCCCTCAGCTGGTGTTCGCAGTAACAGCACGTTTGGAGAGCCATGCGTTGTCATTGAGGACAGCGCAAGAGCACAATCGTATTTCCTTTCTTGCTCGTTGTCTATGCGCCCCTGATTATGCGATACCGTGCACAACCTCACACTTAACGACGCTGGAGGCACCGCGACCGCCGACAACGAGATGGGGCATGTCTTGGAAGGCCTGACGCATTGGCTCCAAATGATGACAGAACGTGACGGC
>Ga0307518_10004351_pt1 | contig 10162 bp, 10 predicted proteins | sample 25_EM_MG_FD_203889 | JGI IMG/M metagenome (GOLD analysis project Ga0307518, IMG submission 203889) | Populus trichocarpa ectomycorrhiza microbial communities from riparian zone in the Pacific Northwest, United States - 25_EM | ecosystem: Host-associated > Plants > Roots > Unclassified | place...
TGGGAGTAGTGGCGCTTTTGGAAGGTTTATGTAATCATCTAAAATGCGGACAAGGGAAGGAAAAACCAATTGGGGATTGTGTGGGGAAGGGAACCTAAAGGGGATGGATTGCATCAGGACTAGTGATACATTACTTTACATTGGAGTGATGCAAGAAAACCCAAAGCTAGTCCTAGTTGTTCTTGCATCACAGGTGCCCTATAGTTGTCATAAGTGATGCATCAGGAGGACAGGGTGTGGTGACCCACCACAGACACGAGTACAATCCATCCTCCTCCAATGGAAGGCTGTAACTGAATTGAAATCATCTCATGTAGGGCTCCATGGCTTCTAGATGGGCTGCAGAACTTGAAACCTACCAGGTATCCAGGTCTGGCCATCCCATCGGTGCTGAAATGTCGCGCTTGTATAAACGTACATTGCAGATTGACCACATGTCTTAAGGCTGAAGAACCGATATCAGACAATGATATTTGCCTAGTCTGGCGGACACGCTCGCTGCCTTTTATTACCGCCGTAAACCTATACTGTAAGTCCTATACAGATCACCTATGCTAGAGATGTTAATCATTTCCAATCCCGCCGTGCCATTGTGGTGCCCAGGGTTGACAACGCACGAGCATCGATTTCTATACGGTACATCACGACCCTCCCCAGGCTTCGACGCGCGAACAGTCAGAGGTGCATCGTTTGGACTTGTTTTGGTCAGGAATTGTATACTATCAGTTCTTGGTTAGTTTTTTGTGTTGCTGCTGCCATTTTGTTCCTAAAATGCTGTTACACACCACTAGGGATATGACAATGCAGTCCACGCATTGCCACGAATGTCTAGGGAGATTGCTTGCTGGATGTGGCAGCCGCACACAGATACATATATCCCTTGAATCGGCGATAATATATACCAGAGAGCTTGTTCGATGGAGAAAGGCCAATCTGTCCAAGGTCAATGTGCCTATGAACCTGGCCGCAAACCAGAACTTACTCACCCATTGCAGGTTGCTTCTTCCCATCAGCGGATCCGAAACAACGACAACTGTCGCGACCAGTGCAAGCGATAAGGTATCCCTTTTCACACTTGATAGGGTGAACGGATTGCTACACTTCAGCGTCAGCGAAAACAACCATAAGTTCCGGTGTCTCCTTTTCACGTACCTAGGTGCACTGTTGACACAGTCAGCTGTTTCATACGTAGGCGACAAACCTTAGTTTCTGAAGATTTCTCCAAGTTCTGGGATAGCCATGTTGTTCTCGGTGCAACAAATCCTCACCCGCAAGAGCTAGGAATGGGCCTGCATCATTTGCTCTGAGGAAAAGTGGATCTTGATATGTTGGCTACTCCTCCTGTTGGAACTACGCGCTACAAGATTGGAAAAAGAGCTTGACTGGGTTTACCTATATATAGTAGCGATACAAGCATGTTTCATTCAGCTTTGACTGCGGAAATTGTACTCCGAGACGACAGAAATGCAAGCAGCCGGGACAGGGTCCATGACTTAATCGTCATGGATCACACCTAGTCTCCCTAGTAAGCCAGACTCTCTTCGTAGATGAAGATAGTCGTTCCTCTAGGATCACACCCATCCACCCTTATTTCAGTTGCCAGCGTAAGTCAGTCTCCAGACTCACCCTGTGAGGCAGCATAGTTGACACACTGGCAACGTTGTGATCTCGGTGCTGTACCCATCATGGCATGAAAATGAACAGACGGGCCAGTATATTGCCAGTACATCATGCTATACCTGTACGGATGGGCCAACAGTTTGGATCGCCAGGGAGTACTGACTGCTGAAGTAAATTTCCGACATCTTTCACTCAATCTGAACCACAACCCTCGCATGGGTAGCTGCTACATTAATAGTAGTATGTAAATACAAAATACGAGGATTAAAGGAAAAAAAGTCCGACTTGTTGTTTCTAGTTCGGGCTAACACCATATCAGCACAAGATTCGTGTAGTGCGACACGACATACCTTCCAGTGTCACAAATACTCGTTATCATTCAGACGGGCTTATTTTTGCCAAGGGTACTGGTTCCGTCGTGACCCTTTCGCTCATTTTATCTTCCTTGCCCGTGTTATCACCATGGTCTGCGATATCTTGCAGGCTGTTCCGTAGTGCCCGTTGTGATTTTCAGTGCTTCTGGAGATGCGCCAAAATCACCTACTTCCAGCAGCATGTAAAGCGTGGTCCAATCTCCTGTGGATCTACTTTTTCAGGCGATCGAAAAGCAGATCTGACGAAATGGTTTCATAGGCTCCACATTTGATCCTATAGAAAACACCTACCTATGACGTCGGAAAAACAAGAAATTGCGCTGATTGTGTAGTGTCACAACCCGTCGTCCCTGGAATTCAGGAAGAGGTGGGAAGAATGTCAGAAACATCCTCGCGACGGCATGGCTGAAGCTTGTTGCAAAGTTGTTGAGGTTGTGCGGAGTCGCGCGAGCGTAACCCTGTGTAGCAGTTAGAAGGAGTTATGGGAAGAGGATCGGGAAAAGGAGAAACCAACATATATTAGTTTTGTAAGCTCCACAGATGTGAGCTTGAAATACGCCGTTGGTCCGCGGTGTAATGGCATCTGAGGTAGTGTTCTGTCAATATATGCAAGTACATGTGCAGCGTGGAGAACACTCACTTGCGACTTTTTTATGTCCTCATTCACAATCGCCGGATGCTTGTACCCACTCCCTGCTGCCCACCCTGCAATCCGCCCCACCTCGAACGCTTTTCCGTTCTTCTTCCGCATATACTCTGCACCAGGACACACGCCTACAAGCTCAACGTAGAAATCATACATTGCTCTCGATGCTTTGGGTGACATGGTGATGAGTACTTTGCGTGGCGTATGTGGATCGTTGAAGTAGGTAGCAAAGGGGTCAGCGTTCAGTTATTCGTTGAGCCAGTACTTGTCGTTATCGTGGAGGTCGATGTATGCTTGTGTGATACCGTCCAGTGCTGGCCTGTCTCTTCTCTGCCATCACAGGAGATGGAAAGCGGACATACAGTCGTGAAAACCCGTGGCCCTCCTGACGGTCGCTTCACTTTGACATTGCACAAGGCGGGCGACACTCCATGTGCCTGTCCACAAACTACACCATGGTCAACCACACACGTCAAGCTCTACCTCGACATCGAGCTTGACCAGAGCCACATACCTGAGTTGGCGAGCAAGGTAGGGTCAGGGATTTGAAATTCCAGTCCACGTGTTTCCTTTCCTGGTCTTTGCCATGCGCCCCTGTCCTATTTCCTACCTGGTGGTCGCGGACGGGGCTGAAATTCACGAGGCCCTATGCGTAGTTGAACGTGGTCTGGACTGTCGTGATGTGCGACTGGGCGAGTTGGTATTGCAATTGGAGGACCTGAGTGATGCTGAGTGCTGCAAATAAATGGGATCAACAGTACATGCACCTCAAGTTCGTCGTAGGATAGCGAGACTTGAGCATCCACAGCGTAGGGTAAGTCGGTGGACATGGCAGAGATGTAGGAGATGACTGCAAGCGAACAAGTCTCACTGGGAAGCTGTGCAGCAGTGTCATGGGTCTACTGAGAGGATGAGTCAGCACTTCCCTTTTTTCTTTCTCTTGCTCATCATCATCACCTCGACAAGTAAACACACACCCTCACTCAGGCTCCAAAGATGATGGCAGACGCAGGAGGTAAGTTAAAACATGATCCTTTTGTGCAGATACTATACGCAGGCTTTTTCACTTTGGCAGTCAAAGCCGGCTCATACTCGAAAAGAGGCGATGGAGGTACTTGGCTTTTTTCTTTTCTTTTCTTTTTCCTGTCCTCTTTCCCCCTCCCTCCTGCTCCCTTTATTTTGTGCAGCGACGACGACAACGCTCATCGGTGCATTCCTCTCTCCCCCTCACCTCTTTCATTGCACATGCATGTGTGTGTATGTGTGTGTGTGTGTGTGTCCCTTTTTTCATATAGCTAGCTAGCTTATCGAGCATCAAGGGCCCATAGTCTCGTCTCCACCCCACCCGCATCCTGCTGAATCCATCCATCCCGTCAGCAGCAGCACTGCAGATTTGCTCATGAGAACTTTTTGGTTTTGTTTCTTTTTTTCTTTTCTAGAACGAAGACACCGCAACGATGACTGCGAACAAAAAAACAGGTACGAAGACGGAGGACATCATGATCAGGAGCATGAGTAAGGCCACAGAGACGGACATCATGGAGAGCGGGACAGGGAGAGGGAGCATGGGGATAGGGAGCAGTGGGAGCCGCATGGGCACAGAGATAGGGATAGGGAATGGCACTGCAAGAGAGAGAGAGGGAGCGGTACTTGTCGTGAAGGGACGATAGGTGCAGAGACTATGGTGGCGCCGGTGGTGGTGGGCCGCCATGCGTGGAGAGGGAGCAGCACGAGGAACATAGGCGGGACAATGATAGGCGCCACGAGTTCAGGCACGATGATGAGCGTGGTCACCGTCAAGGGCGTGAAGAGAGCTCACCTGCTTGCAGGGGAGGGGGTGGGGGCAGAGGCAGTCGAGCACGGAAAGACGCCGGCGGTGGCGCTACGCCAGAGAGGAGGTCGCCGACTCCCAAAGGGAGTGTTCCCCTGTCACAGCGCAGACGCAAGGCCTCTGGATGGGATCTCCATGCACCAGGATATGAGCAGTATTCTGCCATGCAAGCGAAACAAACTGGTAGGAGAAAGTCTTCATATGTGTAATTCGTCTGACTATAGCCTTCTTTAATCTACAGGTCTCTTCAATCTCCCTGGTGCTAACCGTACTCAGGTCCTGCCGATTCTCGGTATTCCAGGTCTCCCGCCCCCAATCCCCATCCAGACATTCGGAATGGGCATAGGCAGCAACCCTAACTTGTCTAGGCAGTCCCGGCGCCTGTACATTGGCAGCATCACATCCGACGTCAACGAGCAGAACCGTGCCGACTTCTTCAACAGCAAGATGATCAAAATGAGCATCGGTACAGGTGGTCCAGGCAAACCCGTCCTCGCGGTTCAGTGCAACTATGAGAAAAATTATGCGTTCGTCGAGGTTGGTGATGCTTTGATGGGGCTCCATCCAGCGGCACTTACATAACATCATCTAGTTTCGAAGCGCCGAAGACGCAACAGCAGCCATGGCGTTTGATGGCATCATCTTCATCAACGGTCCATTGAAAATTCGTAGACCAAAAGATTATGGCGGCCCTGAGATGATCCCAGTCAGCGTCCACGTCCCTGGTGTGGTTTCCACCAATGTTCCAGACTCGATTAACAAAGTATTCGTTGGAGGCTTACCAGCTTACCTCAACGAAGAGCAGGTACAAGAACTTCTCAAGAGCTTTGGCGAGCTCAAGGCTTTCAACCTCGTTCGGGAGAATGGAAACGGTCCTTCAAAGGTGAGAGGCATGTAACGTACTCTTCGCTGCCAACTAACCACGCAATAGGGATTTGCGTTCTTCGAATATGTGGATGCCTCTGTTACTGACGTCGCTATTCAAAGCTTGAACGGTATGGAACTTGGCGACAAATATCTCGTCGTGCAACGCGCGTCTGTCGGTGCTAAACCAGGAATGCCCAACTTGCCCTACGACCAGTTCCCAGAAATACCTCGCCCCATTATGCCAGCTGGCGAAAGCAACACCTCCGATGCACGCATCCTACTCATGCTCAACATGGTCTCTCCCGAGGATCTCGTAGACGACCAGGAGTACAGCGACATTTACGAAGATGTCAAAGAAGAATGCTCTCGATACGGTGCCGTAGAAGATCTGCGTATCCCTCGGCCGGTAAAGAAGGACAAGACAAAATTCGCGGCTGGCGAGACAGCCTTCCAGTCTGCTCTCGACGCACAGCGCGCAGACGAAGCCGCTGGTGTCGGGCGGGTATATGTCAAGTTTATAGATGCGCTTGACGCACAGGCTGGGCTGAAGGCGCTCGCTGGACGCTCGTTCGCGGGGCGGTCTATCATTGCGACTGTACTGAACGAGGACAGCCAGACGACGCCTCCGCTCAACTTGATCTTTGCGCCGCAGCCTGATGCACCGCCTCCTCTTCCGACCTCTTAAGCGTCAGAGGGCCTCTGCTATTGTGCTGGTGCTGGTGCTGGTGCTGGTGACTCGTTGCTCAATTTGTGTGACACATGCTTCAAAAGTACCTAGCTACATCTGCTTTCCTTTTACAAATTCTCGATGTCTTCTTATGTATGTCGTCATTGTCGTCCGCGTCATGGTTTTTTTTTTCGTCCGTCCTATGCACTCGCACACTGCTTGGTCACTGGGGGTTGTCATGTATGATGCTGCACTTCGAGACTGGCATGGTTGACATCTAAGTGCTTGATTTGCCTCTCCCATTGTGTGGTATTGTAGGACTGATTTTGCAAAATTCAAAATACCTGGTCTTAGAACTACACAACCACTTGACTTAGTGGTATAAATATGACAATACAGAAACTTGTGATAGAAATTTAAAAAAATTCTAAGCTGTCAGAGCAATGCCAGTTGATAGTGCAAAATGATAGAGTTGCAAATGTTCCCATGTACCAAATTCAGGGCAGTCACATAATGTCACATATATTGAAGCTCAATACAAGTGGTGATGTATCAGGGTTGAAACATATGGATGGATATCCTAATGCTAGCACAGAAATAATATTATGCTATATAGTACCAAACAATATACATATATGAGTACACTTTATCAACAAGGAGGCCACCTGAAGATGATGGCAACAGGCAAGTTGGGACAACTTGCCTTGCAGTTTCAAAATGAATTGTACTTGATAACTGTTATGCTTAACCTCCTCTTTCAACTTTTTAAAAAATATTTTAATTCTAGGATCAGATGTACCTATATCAAATATAGGCCAAAATCACTATAAACATGTAAGGTATATTTGGGTTATTGTAAATAGGAATGGAAAGGGGAATGAGAAAGCATTGATCCTAGGGGTAAACATGTGAGAAGCCTAATTATGTGCTATCACTACAGGCACAGAAACACTGATCCCAAGCTGACCCATGGACCATGTTGCTAAAATCAAGCACAGGAAACCTTCCAATTATGACTGTAGTTGAGGGGGAATACCAAGAGAATGGATGATATGATGGAGGCACCCACAAGAACAATTGATTGCTAGAGCCCACAATCCAACCATTATCCAGCAGAAAAAGACCATGTCCCAAGCACATAGAATGTTCAGCCATATGAGTCAATTTATCACCAGCACTGGGAAAAGCAGAAAGTATAGAAGTTGGCATGGAAATGGGTGAAAATGGGGGTGGATAGGGTTGAATCTGCATTGTGGGAAAGTTGCCTGCCTGAACAGAAGTTGATTCAGTCTGTGAATCCCAAACTTGGATTGTGTGATCCTCTGAGCCTGACACAATGTGCCTTCCATCTGGTGAGAATGCAACTGAAAAGACTGACCAAGTGTGCCCTTGCAGAGGGTTGCCCACCTGGGCACCTGTCTGTGCATCCCAAACTCGGATTGTCTCATCCCAAGAGCCTGACACAATGTGCCTTCCATCTGGTGAGAATGCAACTGAGTTGACTGAGTCTGTGTGCCCTTGCAGAGGGTTGCCCACCTGGGCACCTGTCTGTGCATCCCAAACTTGGATTGTCTGATCCTCTGAGCCTGACACAATGTGCCTTCCATCTGGTGAGAATGCAACTGAATTGACTGAGTTTGTGTGCCCTTGCAGAGGGTTGCCCACCTGGGCACCTGTCTGTGCATCCCAAACTCGGATTGTCTCATCCCAAGAGCCTGACACAATGTGCCTTCCATCTGGTGAGAATACAACTGAGCTGACTGAGTTTGTGTGCCCTTGCAGAGGGTTGCCCACCTGGGCACCTGTCTGTGCATCCCAAACTCGGATTGTCAGATCCGAAGAGCCTGACACAATGTGCCTTCCATCTGGTGAGAATACAACTGAGCTGACTGAGTTTGTGTGCCCTTGCAGAGGGTTGCCCACCTGGGCACTTGTCTGTGCATCCCAAACTCGGATTGTCTCATCCAAAGAACCTGACACAATGTGCCTTTCATCTGGTGAGAATGCAACTGAGGAGACTGAGGAAGTGTGCCCTTTCAGAGGGTTGCCCACCTGGGCACCTGTCTGTGCATCCCAAACTCGGATTGTCCGATCCTCTGAGCCTGACACAATGTGCCTTCCATCTGGTGAGAATGCAACTGAGTTGACTATTGCTGTGTGTCCTTGCAGAGGGTTGCCCACCTGGGCACCTGTCTGTGCATCCCAAACTTGGATTGTGTGATCCCAAGAGCCTGACACAATGTGCCTTCCATCTGGTGAGAATGCAACTGAGTTGACTGAGTTTGTGTGCCCTTGCAGAGGGTTGCCCACCTGGGCACCTGTCTGTGCATCCCAAACTCGGATTGTCCGATCCTCTGAGCCTGACACAATGTGCCTTCCATCTGGTGAGAATGCAACTGACCTGACTGGGTCAGTGTGCCCTTGCAGAGGGTTGCCCACCTGGGCACCTGTCTGTGCATCCCAAACTCGGATTGTCTGATCCAAAGAGCCTGACACAATGTGCCTTCCATCTGGTGAGAATGCAACTGAGTTGACTGACCAAGTGTGCCGTTGCAGAGGGTTTCCCACCTGGGCACCTGTCTGTGCATCCCAAACTCGGATTGTCTGATCCCTTGAGCCTGACACAATGTGCCTTCCATCTGGTGAGAATGCAACTGAGTTGACTATTGCTGTGTGTCCTTGCAGAGGGTTGCCCACCTGGGTACCTGTCTGTGCATCCCAAACTCGGATTGTCTCATCCATTGAGCCAGACACAATGTGCCTTCCATCTGGTGAGAATGCAACTGAGTTGACTGAGTTTGTGTGCCCTTGCAGAGGGTTGCCCACCTGGGCGCCTGTCTGTGCATCCCAAACTCGGATTGTCTCATCCCAAGAGCCTGACACAATGTGCCTTCCATCTGGTGAGAATACAACTGAGCTGACTGAGTTTGTGTGCCCTTGCAGAGGGTTGCCCACCTGGGCACCTGTCTGTGCATTCCAAACTCGGATTGTCTGATCCCAAGAGCCTGACACAATGTGCCTTCCATCTGGTGAGAATGCAACTGATGAGACTGAGGAAGTGTGACCTCGAAAAACATGTTGATTACTAGGCCAATCTTCATGCTGTCCCCTGGCAACCTGAGCAATGTTTGGAAATTTTTCAGTCAGCATGTTGGCCAGTGCTGACCTGGGTGGCAAAAATGGTAATCCAGACAGGTATAAGTGTGGTGTGCTTTCAGAAATTACACCAACAAAATTTTGCACAAACTTAATGCCATCCTGGATCAACATTAGAGCATCCCTATACTCTGTCTTTCCCTGTCACAGTATTAGCATGCCACTCAACTTGTGCAATATAATATACTCACCTGCAGCCATCCCTCAGCAGAGGTCAAAGCCCTATCAGCCTCACCAATACACTTGCACACCCCAAGTACCTCCATCCAAAATAAAATCCTTTCTCCAATCACAATAGCCATGACATGGTTTGCCAGGTTTGTATCAAATGGCGAGTCATGGAGGTGGGTTGCCCAGAATCGACAGGAGTACAGTAGATGCAGTGGAACATTCTTTTCGATCTTCATTTCCAAGTCTGCCACTGCTGAGTTGCGAACATATGATGTTTCTAGTCCACAGATATTGAACCGAAGGCCATCTTGCATGACACAGAACGAGGCAAGGGCCAGCTGATGGTGTACATCAGCTTCGTCGATGAAGAATTCGCCACTCCGCTTTTTATCCGACAAGAAGTCATAGAACGAAGCATGCATGGGTCGAACAAGAGTGGACGGGTCGGTGGTACCAGTGAGAAAGGACGCCATGTAGCCGAGGATGATGCCTACGGGAAAGTGGTCGACCTCCCGAGTGAACTTGCAACGCATCGAGTCCAGTGCGTTGATAGAGAGTGGCTCCTTCGACCACAGGATTTGCCGCATGACAGAACGAAATCTCTCCAGCACATCTGCGTCCCCTTGTACGAGATCCTTCAAGGACATGGTATACATCCCATCCAGGAGATTGGCTCCATCACCAGCATGGGACATGATCTTACGAAAGCGTTCGTTGGCAATCACGCCGATCCTAGGGCGAAGGAAATCACACGCCAGACGTGCCCATTCGAAGAGACCATTTGATTTCGCGGCAAGATGTTCCACATCCTTGTCGGAGAATGCGGCGCC
>Ga0307518_10004352_pt1 | contig 10162 bp, 8 predicted proteins | sample 25_EM_MG_FD_203889 | JGI IMG/M metagenome (GOLD analysis project Ga0307518, IMG submission 203889) | Populus trichocarpa ectomycorrhiza microbial communities from riparian zone in the Pacific Northwest, United States - 25_EM | ecosystem: Host-associated > Plants > Roots > Unclassified | place...
TTGAAATCTTTTCCAGGTTAGGTTGTAAGTTGAGTAAAGAGAATATTGATATTTTAATCAATTTAATTAGATTTTTAATAATTTAGTTGATCTAATTAAATATTATTACTTTTTTATTTAAAAATAAAAAAACAATAAGATGTTATTTCAATAAGAATAACTGAGTTTGATTGAGCGAGTAACACGTGAATTAACCTTAAAATCTAATATAAGTTAAGTTCTATGTTTAATAAAACAAATTATTGATTTTTTAATTAATTTAATTATATTTTTAATAATTTAATTAATCTAATCAAATTCAATTACAATTACGTTAACACTAATAATTTTTTAAAAAATATTATTTCACTAAAAATAATTGACTGTGACTTACCTAGTAATCTAAACCATTAGTTATTAAATAATGTTTAAAATTATGATTGCGATTATTTTTCAAAGTATTTTTTGTTTTGAAATATATCAAAATAATATATTTTTTAATTTTTTTTTACACTAACTCATTAAAAAGATTCAAAATTATTAAGAAATAATTTAAAACAAAAATAAATTCAAAATTTTCAAAAGTGTTTTTTAAACACAAAACAGACAAACTATTAAACTAATTCTAACAATTAGGTGTGATATTTTTTTATATTATTGTGTGGCGTGTCGAAAGGGGAGCTATATGTATTGGTTCTGAAGAAATGAAACTCTTAAGGCGAAGGACACCTAAGTAGAACCCCAACAAAATGATCTACTTGGGTCTTTCATCTGTCCGAGACAAACATTTTGGAGCTTTGGACCGAGTAGTCCTGTCTAGCTTGACCCAATATTCAGCTATATCAAAAGTTGATTTCATTTCTTCTTTCATCTTTGGGCCCGACACACAAGGCCTTTTCATATCTGGACGAACACAAGATTTTCTGTGCCAGAATTGGGGAGGGGAACGCATAATCTGAGTTTGCTGAATTCTAGCCAAGACCAGACCAGCTCTTGACTCCAGGAGGAATTATATCCTGTCCATGGCATGTTTGCAAATCAAACACGAGAGGAGACATCGATTGGTGTATGTTCGTGGATTTAACCCTGGGGAGATACATGAGATTACTCGGTACATCCACGAGATTATAATTTACAAGAAACAGATTCTGAAATAACGTGTATGTTCGTGGATTTAACCCTGGGGAGATACATGAGATTACTCGGTACATCCACGAGATTATAATTTACAAGAAACAGATTCTGAAATAACATGGGAGATCATCAAGAGTCGCTTCATTGTTGCTACATCATCCCTGTGCTGTGATAGCTGTGGGACTAAAGCAGATGAATCAGAACATAAAAATCACTATTTAGTACATTTTGCTGATAATATTGCGAAAGCTCACTCTGAAACTTCAGTTCCTAGAGGTGAATGCCCCCTCGAAGAACCAGTTGCGATCTCAGATATCCCTTTAGAAGGCATAATCCAGCTGCTTTCTCTGATACAAAAAAACGTTCTTTAGCATAATCTACTGCTACATTTTCTGAAGTAAATATACTTTCCCATGGAATTATTAACCAGAGGTCACATCTGAAGTGATATATATAGAAAAACAATTTAATGAATTTCTTAAATAACAAATAAATTAAATATTTGTTTAAAAAATAACAAATAAATTATGGAAGGTCCTTACTTTGCAATTATATTGGAGTAAATTGGTCCCTTTCCTCTTCCAAAGAATCAGAGTTTCTTTATCAGTAAATATTTCTTAATTAGTTAGAAATATTTACTGGACCTTTGGATCCCGAAACCGTGTCGATGATGATGGTGCCACGATGCGGTGTGCCAGACATCATTGAAGGTAGAACTAGACTGAATTCTGCAGGTAAATACAAAGTTAATTACGAATTATATTATGGAGAACTGAAGTGGCCCTTGTCCAAAAAAGTGCTCAACTGGGACTTCTAGCCGGTACGCGCAGGGAGATATATATATATAATCGATCCGATTTCGAATTATGCTCTTTTGGCATGCAGTGGTGTAGCACCTTTTAAGTTTAAATTTGTTGATGAGAATTCCAGTATTGCAGATCTTCTAATCGGCGTTATGATCAATCAGAGTTCAGTTTCGAGTGATGGTGCACTAGGGTTTGTATTTAAACCAACAATCGGGAATGTTTACTTGATAATCATAATATTATTCCCTAATAATTTCTTAAGCATACTATATTGAATCAATGATCCGTCAAAAACAAGAAGATATGGTACCTAGCTTGTAAAGTGAGAAGAACAAATATAAGAGAGAAATGATCAGGGTAGACCCAGTATGACCCAACCAGTCAAATTGATAATTCGTTGACTTGAGGCTTGGTGGAACTAAGTCAGTGGAAAAAATATTTTTTTGTGTAAAAAAAAAATCCAAAGTGGCTTTGTTTCATGGTTTTTTAAAGTCAAAGTTTATATTGATTCATTGATCCTTAGTTTAACCCATCTCACTCATAATCCTAGTATGGGACCGAATCAACTCTTGAGTTATGTTATAACTATAGAAATGCTGCCCCAAAATCCGAAGAAGAAAGATTCACATAGCTTAACCTAATCCAAAACCTAGATCAATTCGCATGTAAAATACAATAAAAACTCATTGATTTTGTTTTGAAAAACAAATCGGTCAAAAAAATCGATGTTTTGAACATTTTTTAATAAAAAAAATTAAATTAACTCTAGTTGACCTTCTTAACTCATGATTTAGATTTTACTCCAGGTTAAATTTTAAAAATATTATAACAATTATTTTTATCCTTACATATCTTAGTCGGATAATTATAAAATTAAGAATTTATAATAATGATATCTCTCAAAACATATGCTCTAGCTCTATATAAAGTACAAAAATTCTTTCAAAATTATTTATGAATAAATTTATTTTATGTTTTTATTTTTTTATCTCCAACTATATATGTTTTTATTTCTTTCAAAAAAAAATTGAAGTTAAAAAAAATTTCAAAAGTGCATGTGGAACACCGTTATACGTATGCTTCAAATTTCATTCCACCTGAAATAAATCAGTAAATTAGGGATGACTGCACTACCCAATCAGATAGGCCTCATTCATGATGGGCCCATCACACCCACGTGACTTTTGACCGCCCCCACCGTCGGATCCGCTTCATGCGCTTCTCTTTAAGGCCATCCCTTTCTCTATCTCTCTCTAAACAAGCTCTAAACTTTCTCTCTCTAAAATCCCGTAAAACAAAACCAAAAAAAGCTCTCATTTTTCTCTCCTTCCCTTCACCTAGAAACCCCCCAAAAAAAAGCCAAAACCAGCAATGCCGATGTCATTATCCTGCACATGCATGACCATTGCTAATCCAGCAAAGCCAATGAAGGGCTCGAGTTCAATTTTGTTGATGATAAAGAAACAATCTTGATTGATAGAAAAAAGTCTTTTTTTTTTCTTTTGGTTATTTATAATATATATAAAGTATGTCTGAATTGGTGGCACGTACTGGTCGACTCCAACAACGTTATGAGGGCGGTTGTCGACTTGTTGCCGGGTAAATAACAGACCCTTTTCGTATCTTCGTCTGCAAATGATTTGTATGCGTGAAAGTATGTGTTTTTGATTGATGAGTTGAAGTATTGGTGTGTTTAAGTGTCCTTTTTGTTAGTGGTGAGAGAATTGACATTTGGATGGTTGTTACTTTATGTTGATTAATGGGTATGTTTTTGACTTTATGTTGATTAATGGGTCGTTTTCTATTTTAATAATCTATAGGTGTTTCATTGGTTTTATCTTCTATCTTTTCTTTTCTTGTTTAGGTTGTTCTTTTTGTCAAATTTAATGGGGTTGGTGGCTATAAGGATGTAATTGTAATGATGACCTTGTTAATTATTTAGTTATTTGATTAGTGTGATTTGTTCAATAATGAAAGGTATGAAACATTGACTAATTGTTGATTGAAGATATGTGTTCCTTTTGATGGATTAATGGGCAATGTTAACGAGGGATTAATTGAGGATTGAGATAATTTCGAGGCTTTTGTGCTGGGACCCTTTTTATCATTTGCCTCCCTTGCTTCTTGGAACCCAGTTATTAGGGAAGGTGATTGTAGACTTGGTTATAGAATTAAAATTTTAAATGGTTAGAATGCATCTCATTATATGTGGAGGCTTAAGTCTTTTGAACCATTTGGTTTAATCTTCAGACTGAAGAAATATTCTGGCATTGTTTCACATCATTTCTGGAGGGAATAGGAAGTTTGCACCATCAGTCATGTGCTGAATGAATGGATGAGAAGTTTTATGAGCATCTTGCTGGGTGAAAGATGCTTTCTTCTCTTTAGGGGGCCAACACCCATACCCCTGTCCAGATCCTGAAATGATTCAGCAGGTGATGTGAAATTATTTGGCTAGTTGTCTATTGCAGGTCCAACTTGCACCGGCTTTTTCGGCATAAGACAATTTGGATTTTGTAGCAAGTATGGTCTTTATCGAATAGATAGGACCAAACAGAGCTAATGTTTACCCATGTGAGCACTAGGAAGCTCATTTGACAGGTTTATCCTTAGTTTTGTCCATCAACAGTCTTGTGATCAAGATTAGAGGTCTTATGGTCAAGATTCATTGGAATAGAGTTCGGTCTTCTGGAATCCAAAGTCCAGCGAGCTTCCCACTAAAAAAAAATGAGAAGAAAAATGTAGCTTTAGGGATTGAGAAACAACTTGTAAAAAACCAAATAAAACATTACACCGCATGTATTGGAAATATATGTGGAACTACTTGCTGCTGCCATTGCATGGTGCTAAAAGTTACTGTCATATTTGATGTTGAGTTGTTAACTCATTGTTTTATTGACAGGTGTATTCCATATAGATTTAGAGATTATTGTGAGGATGGAGATGATTCAGCGAAGGTTGTGGAGGTTCTTATGATCAACTCGCCCAGTGGACCAGGTCTCTTGTTTCCAAAGGTATAAAGTTGTCAGATGCTCTTCTGGCATTTATGATGCACACTATTTGGAACCTAGGAGTGGATAGCTACCTGAATGACCATTTACACCTACATGTATCTCATCGGGGTGGAAGTGCGTTGTTATAGTCACGTTTAGCAAAAAGCTTGGTTCACAGTGAAAGGGGCAATGGCTTTACTTATTTAAGCGAGATTGCTTGGAGTTGGGCCCTGCTAAACATCTGGCTTATGCACCAAGCGTATTTTTGAAACCAGTAATCTTGACCATATGGCCTTAGAGCTGTGGGGATGCTGGGACTTAGATGAGAAAATAGTGACGGTAATGATTTTGGAAGTGATTTTGGAGATAATGATGTCGTTTGAAAATTTGCAATTACTCTGGCATATTTGTTGAGGTCGATGTGTATGAGCCTGCATGCTTGTATTTCCAGTGAAATGCAAAGTTCAGTTTCCTTTTCACTTTATTTGGGTTTTGGCTATATAATAAAGAATCAGACCTTTAGAATCCATATATTGTTTGAATCCCAAAACTTATGCCTTTAAAGAGCCAGTGAGAGATAGATACCATTTGGTTTAAATCCTGCCTCTTTGAAGTCTTCGTTTATGTGTGGGGCATATGCAATTCCTATTACGTGTGATTTCAGTTACTTTCAGGAAGAGAAAATACAAGAAGTTAAATTTCTTTTCATTTGTTGTTCATAGGGAGGATGGGAGAATGATGAGACTGCCAAAGAGGCTGCTGTGAGGGAAGCCATTGAAGAAGCAGGAGTTCGAGGCGATCTAATGGTGAGTTTTACATGCATTATTTGAGATTGTTTTGAATACATTTATTCTTTTCTGCTTTACCTATTCCATTAGAACTACAATCTATTAGTTGTGCCTGTCTCGTATAGCGAATGCTTTTGAAGAAACGTTCTTTTTTTGTGCATTGATGTGATTCACACACCTTCTTTATCATGATAATCATTGCCTTTTGTTTTATCTAGTAATTCTGGTGGCTGTTGAAATTATCATTCATTCCTTTAGCTTAAAAATGAATAAATAAAAAAGGAAAAATTACACCGATCATCCTATAATTTAGATGTTTTTACATTTACCCACTTTATTTTTGAAAATTAGAGTTTACATACTAAACTTTGTTGCGCATGTAACAGTTTACATCCTAAATCATCCTATAATTTAGTCTATTTTGCTTTCACCAAGGATGATGCAAACTGTAATTTTCAAAAACAAGGAGGTTAAGTGTAAAGACGATTAGACTATAGGATGATCAGGTAATTTTCCTCCAGCTTCAGAACATCTGTGGTAGTGTTAGGCTAAATAGTAAATCCTGTTTCTGAGCTGTTGGCATCTATATAAATTCCAGAGTAAAGAAGCTATTCGGAAATACGGTTGCATATATTTATCTGAAATCCCCATAATTTATTTTTGGATATCCTCTGGTGTCAACCTGTTAGCCTTTTATACTCTTGGCGTAGTTTCCTGCCAGTGATCCCTTGGGGCTGAGACAGGCTCTCCAAATATTATCTTGCAGCTTGTTTACACGTCTTGTCATATAGACAATCTAAAAGGGAATAAACTCTAATTATATCTGTGGGTTTCAGGATTTCATAGGGGATTATCAGTTTAAGAGTAAAACACTCCAAGATGAGTGTTGCCCAGATGGTTTGTGTAAAGCTGCAATGTATGCTCTATTTGTCAAGGAGGAGCTCGAGTCATGGCCAGAGCAGAGCACACGAACAAGAAGTTGGTTAACTATACCTGAAGCAGTTGACAGTTGCCGGCATAAATGGATGGAAGAGGCTTTGAAGGACTTCTCTAGCTGGCTTGAAGATAAGATGTAAGCTGCAGGAAAGGATCCCGCAATCCGGATTACTTTCTGTGTGCACAAACAAAAGGTTTAATGTCTAGTCACAAGGCTCGGAAGGCAATTTTCTTTTGGCTCATCATGCATCACCCAAGTAACAATAGTAGTAATTTTCAAGATTGCGTAGCAACCTGTTTTTGTATGTCTTGGAAACTCCTCATTTTACTGACCTCTGATGTATTTTAATTCCGGCAAGTGTCCAAAATGTCAATTGTATATTATAGTTGTTTAGATGTTCTTTAATGTTCTGACGAATTGATATAAGATTTTCCTTCTTGACAAAGAAACACTAGCATGTTGGAGCAATGGCAACCACACTAATCAAACTAGTAGTAGCATTAGGTTACCGACAAAGATAGTAAGAATAAAAGAGACATGTATTACTGTCTTTTTGATGCAGCCTTTGTTCACTGCCAGGTGAGTGCGGTGAAAGAAGAGCCGGAAAAGCAGAGCGCTAGAATATAACTTCAAAGAAGCATCAGCAGGGTCAGATTATACGGGTTTAATTTTGTACAAAAACACATACAGATGCCAATATATATATACCTCAAAAAACTTATCAACTAGCAATGTCATCTATGAGATACAAATGGCCTACAAATACTTTTCTTGCCAGCTCCATGAAACAGAACGCAACCCGTAGGTCCCCATTTTCCATCCGATGCACCACTCCGACGCTTGAATGGTTCACCTCTCCCCACTGGTGTGTTGGTGTTGAAACAGACGCCCTAACCTTCACCCAGTCTCCAATGTGAAGTTCTTCATCCTCTACCAGCTCCACTTCTGATGGATCAAGCATCCATGGAGCCTACTGGAGTATATAATCTCAGCTTTCCATCAATTGCTGATATGGTCTCAACACTTCCATGAGTGTGGCCTGACCATCCAAACCCTGGCTGCTTCACAGAAAGTTTAACCCTAACCTTCTGCCCAGTCACGAGTCTTTCAGCTCTTTCAAGATGGGAGGTAGGTCCCGCCCATCTTTCTTGCTCCCCACTAAAACCAACATATAAGCTTCCCCAGTTATCTTATACCCTGTACGACACCAACACTGCCTGGTCCAACAGATTTCCAGTTACGAACATCTTCTCTCAGTTTCTCCCACTCGCCCACTTCAAATATCTGTTCAACCTCAAGATCTGCAGGAGTTGCCTTTTCAACAAGGTACCTCCTGTGATGAGCCTGTGATGAGCAATCCACAGGTACCTTTTCCAACATGCTGCCCAACCTTGAAACAAGGTACCTTTTCAACATCTATGTGGTGCAATTCACAGGTACCTTTTCCAACAAGGTACCTTTTCAACATCCATGTGATGAGCAATCCACAGGTAGCTTTTCCAACATGCTGCCCAGCTTTGAAACAAGGTACCTGTTCAACATCTATGTGATGAGCAATCCACCTTCCTTTACATAGATAACCCCGTCTCTTGTATGCTATATGTAAAATAATTATCTCATCTTGTGAGGTCATTTATATTATTCTCGGAATACCTTTTTAAGTAATTTTTTTTTTACTTGAAATTTTTACACTCACGCAATATCTTGTACTATTAATCATAAATATTACTTTGTGGTATTAATCATTTATTTAAATGAAAGTTTTTTTAATTTAAAACATGTAATCCTAACCTGGTCTGGTCCCCAGACTAGGTTTAAAGCGTACCCAATCACCAACTTCAAATCCCTAAAGCCTTTCTGCACCTCCAGGAGAAACTTTCCACAATCGAAGCCTGCCATTAACCCTCACCTGCATAGAAATCAAATCAATAGGATTAGCTTTCTATCCATTTGGTAGTTCAATGAACAACAACCATGTTATAAGTTGGCGAGCATTCAAGCTTCAAAATCGGTTTCAAATTCATATTCCTTTATCTACTCTTCTGGGACAGGGAAATGGACAACTTCCAAGGAAGTTTGCCATTGCCATTATAGAATTCAAAAGAACAGAGATATTTGTAGGTAGCAGATTTCTTTGGTTGACTTGTAACCTTCACATTATCACTTTCAATTCGGAAACAGAGCTTTCTGGAGTTGTTAAATTGCCTGGTCTAGTGATGGGAGATGGAGGGTGGAGGGGAATATGCCTGGGAAGTTCTGAAGGGTATTTCCATTATGCATTCGTGAATGGTTCCGAGGTACAAGTATGGATGCTGAAAGATTATTGCGAACTCATGTGGGTGCTCAAGCATGTTAAGCAGCTTTTGATTACTATCTTAGAACACAGAATAGAATAGACGAAACGATGTTTGACAGCAGTGTACAAGACAGAATGAATGTCTCTGTATCCGGGGAAGAAAAACTGCAATAGAAGGAAAGAGCACACAGACAACTTCCAGCTAGAAGGAAAGAAATCTGTACAGACATGATTAGAACGCAACAATTCAATATCCTAACACGGATGTGTGAAGACTAATCAATTAACAGTCTCTCACGAGATGCAGTAGCTTTGGCTACTTTTGGACTGAAAGGGGGGTTCTGAAGAATATCAGGATTATTTCCTTAATAGAGGCAGTGAGTTCAAGTTTTATACATGAACACGATCACAGATTTAGACCACATGAACACGGTCACAGAATCTAAATTGTTTGGGTTTCAGCTAGAACCTAACATATTTTGTTCTGTTGAGGCCTAACCGAACTTCTAAACCTAAGGGCAAGCCCACACGTTTAAAAATTGAGTCTGGTAAACAGAGCACCAAATGGTTCTCGGTACCATTGTTGTGTTGCCTAGCTCGGGGGTTTCAACTGGTCCGAGACCTGGACAGCAGCAGATTAGTCTTAATTTTATTTTATTTTTTTATCAAGTTGATATTATTTTAATAAAAAAATTATATAGATCGAAATGAAATTTGGATTGTACTAGGTTTTGAGTTGTCAAGCTACTGGAATAACCCGTCAGCCACACTAGGTTTTATAATTATACTTGGTACTAAATATATTGATTTGATGATTTTTTTAAAAAAAATTATAAAAATAACGTTGTAGTAGCATACCTAGTTTTTCAAATTTAATTTTTAATAATTTCCTTAAGACGATTTCTAGAGAGTGTGTGTGTAATCAAGAATTCATCAACCACAAATTCTGATTGGGCATGTTTTCTTATAAGAAGGTTCGAGGGAAGTTAAACAAATGGGTGGCCCAATACACTACACATTATAAATGTAATTATTAATATAATATATATCTTCGTTGATCGTTGATTGTCTTTGTACTTCCAATGTTCAATTCACTCCAATTTTTTTTACATAAGATAAAAAAAAAAACCCCACCAACATCATAGTTGTAAAACTTAATTTGTGAGCAATCCTAAAAAAAATAATAAAAGAATCTAAACTATATTATTTAGATAAATAAAAAATCAACA
>Ga0307518_10004353_pt1 | contig 10160 bp, 16 predicted proteins | sample 25_EM_MG_FD_203889 | JGI IMG/M metagenome (GOLD analysis project Ga0307518, IMG submission 203889) | Populus trichocarpa ectomycorrhiza microbial communities from riparian zone in the Pacific Northwest, United States - 25_EM | ecosystem: Host-associated > Plants > Roots > Unclassified | place...
GTGAGGACATTGCTGGTGATGTTGAGGATGAATGGGAGGATATTCAGGACCAACCAAGACCACATCATCTTTCTGGAGGAATGGACAGGTCTTGCCTGACTGTAGTGCATACATCTGGGGTACATTTGGTCAAAGCAGGACTCTTCCCGGCAACTACAAAGGAACCTAGGACTGTATTCACCTTCCAAGTATTGGATGACTTCATTATGGATAATGTGGAGTGTGGCACCTCTGCCATGAATAATAATATTACAGCAAGCTTCGGCGAGTCACATCCAATGCATTTCCCGGCCTTGTACTGGTGAGTTCAAAGCATGATATTAAGGACCTGCACCTGATACTCCCACATAAATACCCTAATTAGACACTATATTACTGTGTTGATGTGTGTCTAAAACGAGGCATTTGAGGCATCTCTCCCCTCAATGAATAATTATTGAATAATGTATGGTACTTAGAGAAATTCAGAGCCCCAGCACGGCAGGGATTTGTCATTGTTCTCTCCCGCCCGCTGGGGAATGCTTCCCATGCACATCTAGTTGTTCGGCAACGCCCACACATCATCTCCAACACCTCTCGTCGCTGTCGCCGACAGCGAGCTCGCGTATCTCAACAACCATGCAACGTATTTACATCGGACTTTCATGCTTGTGTAGTACCTGTATCCAGCAAGTGTTCTGTAGCATGAAATTCCATTATACATACAAATGATGCAGCAGCAGACTAGCTATCTATGTGTCCGTTGTTACACTCAGGATTTGCTGTAATGCCTCGCACTGCTCCTCCAAATCAACCCCATGGTCTTCATCAGCATCTTCATCAACGTCCTCTTCTCCATCATCAGTACAAACAGGCGGCGAAGGCAGGGAGGACTCCATTGGGACTCGTTGCAGGATACTTGCACTATCCCCTGGGCCACGCGACACGCTGATGCCAGGAGTAAGAGTACCACTGAATCCAGGGAGACGGGATATTTTCTCAAGGGAGTGGAGGTGTAGTGGGGTGAATTGAGAGCAGATAGCACAACACCTGGAAATTTGATGAGCGAGCGCAGGGTAGGTATCTTGGTACAGAGCTTCACATGCTTGGAGGTAGTGCTCTTCATCTACAAGATATGTTACGATGCGACGAATCTCCACATTCAGGCGAACAACTTCTTCCTCGGCCTGACATAACTTGAAGTATGTATTTATTGCAAGTCGAGCGATGGGTGATGCCAATGGACGTGTCGATATGTCCTGCCTTGTGTCCCTGAGAAGGTCGAAGTCTGCCAGAAACACATACTTGATGACCTCGTCAAATTCCAGTGTGCAACGGCTGAGGGCTTTGGCTGCAACATTGTATTGTGTTAGGGCAGTCTGGATGGCTGCCGAGCATGTTTTCAGCGCCTTCCCAATGTGCTTATGAAGTTTATAGCCTGCAGCCATCAATGCAAACTCAATTAAAGAAAGATCTACTTACCAGTACCAGACTGATTCATTTTTGAAAGCTCGAAGATCCGTGACACAACCAGCCGCTCAAGGTTGTCCAATGCCCACTGGTACTTTCGATTGGCAACCAGGCAGGCTGCTGCCTGCCACTCTTCATCCTCTGGTACCCAGCAGCGTGATATTCCAAGGTGACCTTCAAGCTCTTGCACTGCCTTCAAGTCTTTTTCGTAATTCTCTTGAGCATGATGGCACATGGTCTCCGCTTTTCTGGTTGCACTGCCATCACGCTCAAGAGATACTGCAGTATGGGCAGTAACAACAGTCCATGTGGATAAGATTGTATTGAGGTCTTTCCTATGTTTACCAGTAGTTAGAACAAACCTCGTTCATGTATTGATACGTACCTGCTCCCTGACAGATTTACGAGGTGTTGCCAGTATTCCATTTGTAGTGTTTCTTCTGTGGGCTCCTGCAGGAGGGATTTGAGATACATGCGTTCTTCGTCCAGCCAAAGCTTGAAGGTCATGGGGTCATTTACTCCGAGCTCACGCATCAGCCATTCAAGAGTTGCGTGGCCATTGGAAAGAAGGTCGAGAGCTTGTTTGTAGTTGTTCAATAGGAATTTTGCTGCTCGAGGTTAGATAGGTTGAGATGGGCGTGGCTGCCTACTTACTGAGGTTTGCATACACCTCCATTTCATCGTTGTATTCGAAATAGTATGCAATCGCCTGTCTTCTGTGAAAAACTGATGCATATTGAATAGATGATGCGAGGGCATTGCTCTTTGAAAATGCCTGCTCGCAACCTTCAAGATCTTCGAGTCTGAGCCCTTCGATGTAGGTTGTAAGGTTGTCTAGTTGGCATAACCTGTTGTGGGCATGGCTGTGGAATGCATTGATGAGGGATGTGTAATTGAGTGAGCGCACACGCTCGCCAAGGACACTAGATGCTAGAGTGGTCTTGAAGCAACAGCCGATGTTGTATCCACCGCCAAGACCTGAACCAAATGCGTCCAGGAGTCTGGATGTCACAGTGAGCACATATTTAGACCTGTGGATAAGCATATCAGTTTGCAAGTATAGTTGTCTAAGTAATCTACTTACTGTTTGCTGCTTTGCACCATGTCTGCAATGAGCAGACAGAAACCATGCTGACAGACCGCTATGAAGACACCCGATTCATCGAATACGTTCCACATTTTTTGTGTGGTGCTGTCCTTCATATTCTTCCAGCGCTCTGCACATAAATTCCCATCGCTGTCCTATCCAGTAGTCAGAATCTGAAAAACAAATGTGAAAGGAAGAAGTTCTCACCTCATCAAAGATGCTGTGACCTGCTTGCCGATCGGATGCGAATGTGTCGACAAATTTGCGGCTCAGGTACTGCGTGTAATGAAATGTAGACTCCGATGGTGCAGTGAGAGGGCCAGTGTCATCAAGATCGCCATCGAGTACCTTGGTTGCCACTCTTTTAAGCAAGTCATTCCCATCCTGAGTGAAAAGAATCTTGAATCTCATTGGAGGTTCGTCCTGCAATGTGTAAATACAAGCAGGACACCCATGCTTGAGTTGCCAGTCAGGTTGGTTGCACTGCAGTGCCTGCTGCACAAGGGTTGAGACAAACACTAAGATTTGCAAATAAACATCGAGTGCGATGGAGAATTGTCATGAGCAGTGATTGTGAAATGGAACCTGGGACAAGGGTTAATGTTAAGGTATCTTACAAAAAAAGAAATCATTGACAAACCCCGTGTAAGTCGCAAAGTGATTTGACGTATGCTTGGATGGAAAGGTGGGGACAACGTTGACAAGTGGTATGATACAATTCGAGAGCATACGCTGTAATTGCCACCTTGGGGGTAATGGGAGAACAAGGGATTAAACCATGACACACGAGTTCTGAGGTTAGGTAAAGATCAGTAGGTTCTACTGTAATAGAAGTCTTCTCAGCGCCTACAATACTGTGAGTACCGCACATGCGATTTGAAACAGTCCAGTGACTCACAGAAGACGTCCAGCACCAACACACTGAACACCGTGGTATGCATGTTGTCACACTTCCTCTGTTGCTCTTCCCGTGTACGTCGCTCATCTGAATCAAAAAAGCCTTTCTGACCCGCGCTTTTCTGGCTGAACAACCAAGCCATATAAGCCACCGCCATCGCACCCATTTGTACACTGAACGCGGCCGTCCGTTTAGCAGAGTGATCCCGGAATGTACGATAGTCCGTGTGTTTCGATCCAACCGTCTGAGAAGTACTAAAAGCAGTCAGGCTTTATATTATCAAATCCCTGGTCAACTCTCACCTCTGCCAGAAACCACCCAATAATCCGCTGGTGAGTTCTTCAAACTCACCACCAGCATGGCTAACTTCAATTGACTCTGTTCCATCTAGGACCATTGCACCATACCCATCGCTTTCGTAATTACCGTCTACAGCCTCGCTCACCGAGTTCAGTGCTGGATCTCGCAGCACCTCGAGTGCATGCCTCTCGGTCACAGTCATCTCTAATGAAGGTGAGCCTTTTTTTTGGGATCACAATATGAACTCACCTCTCAGACGCCCTTGTTTGTGTTCGGCTACACGTGCAGAGTGTTCAGCAATTTTTCATGGGCCTGCCAATTCATGCAGTGTTCGCATGACCCCTGCAGCCTGGTGAATCTTAGTCTGGACATGGCATATTCGCGAGGATGCCAAGCTTCTGCACTTGTGTGAGTGACTGCGTGCTCCTGTTCCCCCTGCCATAACTTCCTTTGTGCCAATCCAGCCTCCAATCCTCTTCCAAGACCACGTGACGTTACCGCACTGTCAAAACTTATTGTTGCCATCACTGCACTCGCATACTCAATAATTGTGCTTAGCATCAATCCATGAGTTTGTTTGGACATGGTATCCAGTGTTGAAGGTAAGACATGATATATATATTTTTGCAGAGGTGTTGACATCTGTTAGATGATGGTAGCCAGCAGAAGATAACGGAATGAGAGACTGAAGTGACAATCACCCGCATCAAAACAGTCAAGACAACTCGCCAGGGGGCTATGGAAACCAAGGTCGAAAGCATGGTGAGACGTCGGACTCACTCTAGCAAGACTACTTGTGGGACCCCTCAGGAATGCAGTCCTTCGGCAGCACAATCGGCGGCAGCTACTAACACTGCTATTCCTACCTTACCATCGCCCCTGAGCACCCCCACAACTACTCGCAAACCACAATCGGGTTCAACTATTGTTACACCTTCCCCTTCAATACCTTCTTTGTCTACATTTCACACTACCGGTATTCCCTGCCCTTCAGATCTCCCACACCCAACCTCCCCAATTGAGGGATATTACCTCGTTATTGTTGGGCAAGAAGTCGGCATATATTATACATGGTATGTTCGACGCTTTCCATTTACATGGCTTATCGGCTCAGGCTTGAATACACAGGAAAGATGCAGCAATGCGGGTTCTCAACATCAGTGGCACGGTTTACTACAAGTGCAAGACTTTCCAGTGGGCCCTCGTGGACTACACAGCCGCCTATCACAAGGGCAAACTTCGTGCAATTCCCACTCCTGGTGGACCATTCTGGCTGACTGCGCTGCGCATGCCCTCGCCCACTCACAGTGAAGGCGAACGGTCCTACTGGGCTGAAGTGGATGACCTGTCAGACCTGTTTGGCCAGGTCCAACTTGATCACTCTGAGAATCGGTGAGTTGCTCGTCCATTCCCCAGGTTATTTTGTTGATCATAATAGCGGTGCCGCTCCGTCCTCATCTGATGTTAAGTAGTTGGTAGTTACAGCCCATATAATATTTATCCCGACTATCAATAAATGCCAACCTATTTGATTTGAATCCCTGCATTCGTGTGCTAAGAATTTGTATATGCATGGTCGTGGGTAGCGGTAGTGCAAAGTTATAGAGGTATGAATGAGTGCACATATACATGGTGTGGCATACAATTTGTGTCGGTGCAACATTGACAAGTTCGATAGCTCAACCAGTACAATGCATTCGCCACCACATACAATGTAATACTAAAATACCAGACACAGACTACTGGACAGGAAGCAAACTAACAATGGCAATGATGTCGTGTGCCTGCCAATACAGTTGGTTTTTTGTGATGCCAGGAGTGAATACTGGTTGATAGCGAACGGGTTTGCTATCAGGTTCACTATCGCCAAACACATCCTACATACGTCTATCCCAGTTTCTTATCTTGCATCACACATTACACCGGGCAGCACATAGCTATCAACATTCCCTGATGGTGCCCATTGTATTGTGCACCTCAAACAGCCTCTAAATTCAAGTGCAGATTGGTCAGATATATATTCTATGCAAAAGTACTACACAGTAAAGTAATAACAAGCTTCGGATATTCGAGAGAGGGGGAATACAGGCGCATACTCATCTAACTTGACTTCAAAAAACCGTAACTCAGTCAATAAGGACGTGAGCAAGTCAAATACCTGCTCGTACAAGTCGGAAACCTTGTACCTCATGCCCCTGAAACCCTTGCGTGTAATACTCCTTAGAATCCATACAAGCTGTCTGCCTTCTTTGACGTGTTCCGCACACTGTGAAAAGAACGCGTCAGTTGCACACCAGCCACTGCCTTGTGCATGCTTCAGCTCCTCATGGAACCTCTTGGGCCAGGTTGATTCCGCCCCCCATTCGGATTGCCAAACAGCAATAGGCTGCCTGACTTTCTCGAGTGAGGGGAGTTCCAAATCTGCCAATGGGTGAAGAGACGAGCCAGGGCAGGAATGAGATGAGGCTTGTTCTTCTGTGTCCGATGACACTCCAAGCATGGTGTTCAACGTTGAGTTGTGTGTGGTACCTTCATTTTCAGCAATCCGATTGCTATATAACAAAGTTAATCTACTGGGATATTCTGGGGGTAGATACTTACCTCGCCCTGTTTCTACAAGCATGGATCAATGACTAGACAAGACAGATCGTATCAGTTAACCTACCTTGCAGCACAAAGTCTTGCCTTCTCCCTCTGCTCCTCTCGTATTCTAAAGACAGGCATTTAATTCAGTATAAAAGAACCTAGAAGTAGATAAGTTCCATACCCCAGCTTTGATAGCCATCGTTCAGTGGCTGTGCATTGTTTGTCTTGCTTCGTCACAGTTCAGTTTGATCTCATGTATGACCATCAAGATTCTAGCTGCGAAGGCAAGGTTTCAGTTTGCAAGCTACTATAGTGTAATCTACAAAAACTTACCTGGGGAATTCAACAGCGAAGGTACTGGTCACAAGAGAAACTTGTGTGAATGAAATGCTATGGCGAACTCTCTTGGTCACATGACCACAACATGACCATACAACATTGAATAGTATACTACCACTAGGCTCAGCATGTCATTGTGTCAGTACATACACTATTTCTGTCTTTCCATCTCTCTGTCATCTTTGACCGTTAGTCCGAATCTTTGGTCGAGCAGAAAGTGAGGTACGGTAATATTTTCCAATGAAGCTGTGTCCTGAAACCATCTAGAGGCTAGTGTCCATTGGATGGACTTCCATCCAACCGTCAACAAGGGTCCATCCATCTCATCTACTGTATGTAATTCTATTTGTAACTTCGTGATATAAATTTCTGATCTGACAGGCTGCCATTAAATGCAGATCCTGCGATGTGACGTCGGTCATGTCACTCCCTTACTTTGGTTGTCCGCACAACATCATTGGGAGGCGGACAGCACAATATCGGCCCCATGCATGGTAAGAGTAGTCTATTCTAGACATCAGTTCTAATGGATCATGTTACCTTCACAGGTTCACGCGTTGTATCGAGCCCTAATGCCCGATCGCACCAATCACTGGGTGGACAGATGGCGTTCACTCAATATTGGACTGTCAAAATTTTATTCTTTTTTTTTCCAGGAGCGATATGACACTACTGTGGATGCTGCACCCGCACCCTCTCTCTACCAACTGCATCATGGATGGCTATGTCTTCAACTTTACGAACGTCGCCTTCAACCCTCCAGGCAATCCCCCATGCCCAACCCCCCCAGCATTCAGTTCATATGACTGCTGGAATCCTTCTCACCAGCCATTTCCCCCCGGCTCTGCGCAACCGGTTCCACAGCCTTTGACACCCCCAGACTCTTCCTATGGTCATCCTGCGCTGGACCCCGTTCTCCTATCCATTTCAAATCCTCTGCTCATTCTGTCTTCTCTGGCTTCGGGCCTCGTCAGGTCCTCACCTGCCATTCAAGTAACGGTGTCATTACATGACATAACCCCCACTTCTCGCGCCACAGTTGAACACCAGCCCAACATCAGCTTGTCAGACGTTCCCACTGCACCTGGTGTGGCCACTCCCAGTAGCCATCCCAACGGCCCACTTAGCGATTGCAATGGCATGACCTCGGTAACTACGGTAACAGGTAACAAGTCCACTTGGGCTACTCGCAACCCTGGATGGCCGGTGATGCAGCCTCGCCAGCCCCTTTCTGCTACAGAGAAAGAATGCCACACTGCCCAAACGGCATCTAGACAAATTTCTGCAGCACAACAGAAGGATCGCGACGCGCTTCTGAATGAAGCGGTCCAGTTGCTCTCCAGTGAATTTGAAGCAAAGGTAGAGGTGATAGCCGCTACACATAACATTACAGATGAGAAGGTCAGGAAACTCCTGGGTGGGTACAAATATTATCGGAATCCACACAGCACGCAACTGGCCAATGCCATCATTCATGACAAGGCACATGAGGTAAACAGAGGTAAATTTTACTGCTCTCTTGCAGGCCTATACTCACATATGGCAGGTCGTGCTCATGGGGAAAAGCTCTCCCTTCAGCAGATTCGAGGGTTAGCAAGGGATGACCCAAAGTACCAGGACATGACTCAAGATGAGAAAGATGAGTTACTGCATGCCCTCACCGAATATTGTACCCTCAAAAACACGAGTGTTTGCGCTACGAACACAGCAGCGTCACACGATGTGCAGTCGACATTAGAATATGTTTTTAAAGTAGTGAGTCTATCCTATGTCCACTCTGCTGACCTTCAACTAACGTCTGATAGCTTGATGGACTCGCCCTTTGGACCAGAGTATATGTGTGTCTCTTCGCAACTTGTGGGCATGTTTACGACTCGTCCCAGCCTTTCTGGTATGGAACAGACAATGTGATGGACTTTTGGGAAGATGTGATGGATCTTGAAGCCGATGAGATCGTTCGCAAACTGGAACAGTGGGCATGCATGCATGGAAGGAGTAAGTTGAATCTGTTCTACAGTGGCCACTAACAATAGTACACTGCTTCTGCAGACATCGAGGAGCACAACTCTGTGGAAGGCATGCAACGGTTGTGTGCCTGTATTCTGAATTCTGGCCTTTGTATGTATCACTTCACAGTATCTAACAGTGTCTGAACCTCCGGGCCCTTCGTGATGCATTGAAAGAGGGTACATGCCACTGGGCATACATGACTAGGCAGCAATGTGTTCAGTTTCAAGAGCAACTTGCAGAGCGGCGAACTGCTGGGGAGGTGGTTGGAAAGCCTTGCAAGAAGCACTCAGATGTGGGCAGGAAATGACGCCATACAGAATCAGCCAAGGGGAAACCTTCGAAAAGTGCTACATTCATTGATTCATCTGACGAGGAAAGTGAAGAAGATGACTGATTGTTTCATGAGGTTTTATTTACCTTACTTCAACGCTCTATCACGCATTTTTTGCCACAGGCTTTTCCAGTCGCATCAGTTTGGAGGGGTGGGTATCATTGGTTCAAGTCGAATACTATAGTTACACACCATTATGTCAGTTGATTGTCCATTTCTTATCCTCATGTGTGATCCTATGTAGTACACTAAACCAATGAGTCAGCACTGAAGTCCAATGCCTGCGAGGGCGCTGCTGGGTGTCCAGAGTCACTGGCGGAAATTGCCGAGCATTGCCATGTGCAGGCGAGAATAGTGTGATTTCTGTATCAAATTTAAGAGAAAATACAGAGTCTAGTCCTACAAAATGCTTGCTAGATAAAACTACTACCTGAGAGTGAAAGCCCGATGTTGAGATGCCATGTATTTGTCTAGATTCATGTTCTCGCTGTCGTCGACAGTGATGGATGAGTGACCAGTGGAGATCGCCGAAAATCGCCACGTGCGTGGCATCTGTGCCTATACCGAATCTAAAAGAAAAAGTCATACTTTGTGCTACAGAACACTTGCTGGATACAGGTACTACACAAGCGTGAAAGTCCGACATAAATATGTTGCGTGGTTGTTGAGATACGGGAGCTCACTGTCGGCGACGGCGACGAGAGGCGTTGGAGATGACGCGCAGGTGTTGCCGAACAACTAGATGTGCGTGGGAAGCATTCCCCAGCGGGCGGGAGAGAATGATGACAAATCCCTGCCATGCTGGGGCTCTGAATTTCTCTAAGTACTGTACATTATTCAATAATTATTCATTGAGGGGAGAGATGCCTCAAATGCCTCGTTTTAGACACACATCAACACAGTAATATAGTGTCTAATTAGGGTATTTATGTGGGAGTATCAGGTGAGGACCTGATGACACCACCAACACTGATCCAAGAACAGATACAGAGAGCTACTCAGGGTGTTGAGGATGTGGAGGCTGTTAAAGCCATTGAAATGGCAAGGTTTTCATCCAGGATCTCCTGATCCCAAGAGGGGGGAATTGGTGCTGTTCTGTCTGGCATGCCCACAACCAGGAGTAAACATTCCATCCAGTGAAGATGTAGACCTCTCGGAGT
>Ga0307518_10004355_pt1 | contig 10157 bp, 6 predicted proteins | sample 25_EM_MG_FD_203889 | JGI IMG/M metagenome (GOLD analysis project Ga0307518, IMG submission 203889) | Populus trichocarpa ectomycorrhiza microbial communities from riparian zone in the Pacific Northwest, United States - 25_EM | ecosystem: Host-associated > Plants > Roots > Unclassified | place...
TACCCCTCGGAATCATAGCAATCATAGCTAAGCGGGATTTGGATATTGTATAATACGAAGAACACACTGGGAACTAAAAATATAAGATTTTACAAGGCAATCTTTGCAACCAAGTGATTTCATGAGGCTGCAAAGGTGATGGAAAATCAATGAGCATTAAGCAAGCTATGGTCTTATTCTGTTTGCCCTTTTCCCCAGTAGGTGGGCAGGTTTTGGCCTTCCCATACGAGGTTCTCCACCTCTCTACACTCCCTCATGGTTTACTCCCATCAAGGTTAGGGGTTCTGTTTAATGAATTATGAAACTTATGATATTAGTTTCTTGTCAATTCAAGAAAATGTTTAAATCTTGATTCGGTGAGGTTCTTTCAGCCCAGGTACCTACGTCAGGATACCCAAGACATGGAGACGGGATCGAGATATAAAAGCAAGCACGCAAATTGATGTGTCCTGCTTAGTGATATCATTTCCTAGCTCCCATTGTGATCTCGGAGGTCGGGTTAGTGCCCACTTTTGTGTGGTTCCTTCCCAATTCAGTTTGTCAAAAAAGGAATATTCATTTTGGGTTTCGATGAACCTCATCAGGCTCTCAAGCCATTCCCTTTTTCAGGGACTAATAAATTTTCTTTAGCTGAGTGCTTCCGGATTCTGAATGAAATGCTTATCAATGAAGCTACGACTTGAAACATAATAAGCCAAAAAGAAAATAGGCTGAGGAATGCTTCCCTATTGTCCAGCACGGCTGCGACTGTATTGTGTCTGCTTGGCAAATATATAGATGCAAGAGTTGGATGGGAGCCAGTCAACTAATCGTTTAACATTATTGCAAATAATGTCATAGTAAATATAGCATACATCAAAATATAGAACGAAAAGATAACACACGAAGATACATTTGTGATTTTTGTCAAGTTTTTTCAAGCATAATATGCACAAAAATAAAAATGAACCATCTCTAATTAAGAGGTAAAATCACTTGTTTTTTCTTAGCTGCAACTCAGATTCCAATTTAGTACAACATATTTGTTCACTTACTATCCAAAGCAGAGAGCATGAAAAGGGTAATGAAAAGAAAATGGCAATATCCAATGGTTGCATGAAGGAATCCAGCAGGTTTAGAAGTGGAAGTCGCTGAATTTAGCCTGCTGAGCTCAAACCAAATGACTTGACGATGTTGCTTACTCTTTCTGCAAAAGTTCTGGACGTGATCTTTTTACCCGGGACGTGAAAAGGGTTTGAAACTGCATCCACATATGCAGCATGGAATCTCCGAAAAAACTACAAAAGCACCAAGAAAATATTGAAACAGAAACAATCAGGCACGACTCATACCAAGCAAGTAGTTATGCACTTATGCTATCATTTTGATGATTAATTGGCAGATAAGTAACAGCCACATTGACACAAAAATCGGTGGGATATCTCAGGGTCTCCATAGACTGGTTTGAGTCCTTTTGGTAACAGAGAAACCTTGTTTCATAGAACAACCCATCACATTCACTTTATATTAGTATCTAGTTCACACAATATAAACACTTCTACTTTTCCACTATGATGCTCCTATTGCATACAATGGCTGGAATGGTCAAATATATGACTTCAAAATTAATTCAAAGCCCGGAAGAGAGGCCAAACAATCAGCAAAACAAACAAAAATTTCCATGCAAAGTACAGCAGAATTATTGATGGAAACTTGGTGGACAATCCCCACCACCTCCAACTGCTTCAAGATAGAACAGATAATTTAAGGAGCTTGCAGCCCTTGTAGGCAGATTATTAGAATCTGTCCCCCATCACCATACCTCCAATATTTGAGATATACTATGTGCAATGTTGTTCCAGTTATGACACGTGAAAAACAAGTTGTAAGATCTCCAGAAAGACTCTCTTAAGTAGATAAGCTGTGAGATCTCAAAATTACCACAAGACCCAACAACCATTGCCACGCCAGACATGGATAGAAAAGTTAACTGGATTTTAGCTGTCTAAGCAAATTTGAAATAACATCTACTTTTGTGCAAAGAACCCTGCACTGCTATTAAGAAAATCACATCTACAATATCCAGTGGAGCTTGATGCACAATGTGTTGGCACACCTTAGCAATGCCACATCTAAGCTTCTAACAAATAGAGCATAGTCATGGGATAGAATTGTGATAGAAAGTGAATTCTAATCTGGATCCTACAAGTAAATTAAGACTACACGCAGAGAAATGCTTACATTTCTGACGTCTGCATCTCTGACATCTAAATCAGTTGTGACCAAGATGAATTTCACCTTCGTGTTGGTCAAATAACCATACCTGAAGACAACAGCAACAACAATAAATTATATCAGGACACCAACCTCGCCATAAACTACACTATGCTGAAGCAATTTCAACCATCGAACAACCAAAAAAACTTCTTACACTTTATAATTCTCGGTTGGATAAAGCAATCCAAGAAATGTCTCATTCAATGTCAGCCCAGATTTCTTTGGATTATTCACTACACAAATTCAGTCACAATCAGATACCAAACAAAACAAAAGGTATATTAAAATGCATCTGAGAATTATGAACCCTGAAGCTCAAATCTCCAAATTTGTTAACAACTTACAATAATGCCATAAACCAACTAGAAAAAATATGAACCCAGAAGCTCAAATCTTGAAAAAAATCTCAAACAAGCCACACCCAGTTCACGGAAACAATAAATCTTAACAAATATTTTTCAATTAAGCCACATCCCAGTTCATAAAAATAATAAATCTACACACACATGGGTCAATTAGAACCAAATTAAGCATAAATAAGGCCAACCTCGCTCATCAACAACGTCAAGGGAGCAGTGAACTATGTGGTGGAGCTTGAGTGCATCATCTGCTTCAGTAAAACTCTGTATGTACAGTGGATTGTTCTGTTTGACAGACAGTCATCGGATTTCATCAAAAGATTAGATAATCATAGAATGAATGTGGGAGATGGGAGGCGGTGTACCTGATGACCGACGACCGCGACACACACGATCATCTTCTCCGGTCACTGCTTCTTACAGGGTACTGAATCTCTCAGACTTCAGGCTTTGGAATGATTTTTCTCCAACTCCTTTCAAAAAAACAGGAAAGCTTACATTGATAAGACCATGCCAAAGGCTTGATTACAAGACATGGGCTCAAGGCCTGCTCTTGGCATCGGAATTAAAGGAGGCCCAACAATGAAAAAATTATCTCAACGGTTAAAAATAATATATATTATGGTATTTGATAAGGATAATTTATATCTTGTAATGTTTCTTTCAACAAAATAATTTTGTTTTTTTAATAATAGGTTTTCATGTGATTACATTGAAATATTTAATCGATATTTTTAAAATACGAGCAATTCATCCATTCATATATATATATATATATATATATATATATATATAGAGAGAGAGAGAGAGAGAGAATTGTCAATTGAACATGTTAGTAGGGAATGATGGAGCCCGTGGATCCTTTCTAGTGGTTTAAGGGCCATCGCTCAGGCCCAAAATCTCTATAAATGAGCTCAAGATAGGTCCCGAATTTTGTTTCCAATGTATTTATAAATTTTATATTGATTGAGAACATGGAGCATAATTAAGAGAGAATTGAACCGAGAAGAAGAAAATTGCGAGTCTGTAATTAGTAGAGTTTTGTTACTATTTTGATATAAAAATAAATAAATACAATGATCATAGAGTAACATATCTTCTGATATTATGTTTTAAAAACACGTAAATTTATTTAAAAATATATTTATTTTTTATTTTTATTTTTTTTAATCAAATACTATCTTGGTTTTTTTTAATCTTAAAACAATAAATAAACGCTATCTAATTAATTTAGTTTTTTTTCTAGTTCAATTCTTCTTCTTTTTTCCGTTTTATTAGTCCTAATTTATAATATGAAAAAAGAATCCGAAGAGATATAAACATTTGTGGACTTGTAATAATAAATCTATATATTTTTTTAACCAAAATAACGACTTCTATTAATGTCGCCTCTGGCATTATTATGTAACCAATCACCCTATGCCACGTCAGGTTTTGTCCTCCCCTAGGCCACCTTCCTCTTCACTTTACTTGTCTGCTCTGTAAATTAACATGCTCTTTTGATCTTCACTGAAAATAATGGCAGACTTATTACACAAGCCATTGCTAGACATTGAAGAACAACTACATACCAGTAAGAAACCCCCACGTGCTGCCTCTCTCGATGTATTTCGTGGTCTCTGCGTCTTTGTAAGCTCTTAGCTCCCTGTCTTCTTCTTTTTTTTATATATATATATCAATCTTGGTTTAGTTTAAAAGCTCTGAATTGTGTTTTATTTTCTTGAACTGGCTTGACTTTCTGGGGTCGCTCTGTTTGTTTTCTGAGAAAAATTTGGCAAAGTCTACTCTCTTGAAATCAAGAATTGAAAAGCTTGCCTTAACCTGAACTTTTCGTTTGGTTCATAAGTCGAAGCATGCATGATGCAAGCTTCATGAATAACTAAGCTTGATTATGATTTGCATTGGATATTGGTTGCTTTCAGCTAATGATGCTAGTTGATTATGGTGGGGCGATTATTCCCATTATTGCTCATTCTCCTTGGAATGGACTTCACTTGGCAGATTCTGTGATGCCCTTCTTTCTTTTTATTGCTGGAGTTTCTCTTGCACTTGTTTACAAGGTAATATCACTCACTCTTAATTTAAGAAAAGACATTTGTGCTTCCTGGTTCACTTGAATCGAAAGCTTTCTGTCTATATACGTTTTCAGAAAGTACCAAACAGAATCGAAGCCACATGGAAGGCAGTGCTAAAGGCAATAAAACTATTTTTGCTAGGTGTGGTTATTCAAGGTAATCTTATCAATAATTTCCATGCACTCGGGAAGTGAAATCTTACAATGAGTTCTGTATGTAATATGGCACACACCCTTTTGAATTCAGGTGGCTACTTTCATGGAATAAATTCCTTGACGTATGGTGTTGACATGAAAAGAATACGCTGGCTTGGAATTTTGCAGGTGCATTGATTTTTCAATCGATGACACTGAACTACTGGAGAGTTTTCCAGTGAGAAATAATCTGTTCATGGTTCTTTGCTTTTGGGATTTTTTGCCTTCATTAGCATATATTTCGTTTTGACACACACATATATTGCTAGTACTGATTTTAATTTGACTCCTCACATGGACAAGTATAGAGAGTAGTATAGAGGAGTGTCAATTTTATGAGGAAATACTGGGAAACTTCACTCTGCCTTGAGATGTTGCTAAAGAAGTGATTGCATACAAGCAGCCACATCAGTTTCCTGATCAACTGAAGTGGATGGGCAGGGTAATTAGCCACACTGATATGTATCTACTACATTACAAACATACTGTTCTACTTTTTGTCGTTGTCATTCTGGTCAGGTGCAAGGACATACACCTTAGCAGTACCCGCATGATACTCAAAGCACTGCACATGACTATTATGGCCTTTGTTTGATTCCTTTAACAAGTTGCATGTTTCATTCTGTATATAATGCTCGCAATTTCTTAACTTGTGTTAGCTGTCTTTCAAGCCAGAAAATATCTGTTGGATACATAGTTGCTGCTTTATGTGAGATTTGGCTTTCATGTCGAACACGGAGAGGAGTAAGCTTTCTCAAGAGTTATTACTGGCATTGGTAAGCTTAACATTTGAAATTGAGTTTCGCTCTAAAACTTCAAATATAAACCATGTGTAATAACAGCATCTTTTCACTTTGATAATCTCATTCTAATGTTGATGCTAAGCATCAGACCTTGTTTCCTTTCGCTCTCTTACTTTCATGAGCTTGTAAGTGGGATTGATTTGAATTGAATAACTCATGTTCAAGAAAAACATGTACATGGAAGAAAGACCATGCCACTGGCATGCGGATTCGTGTTTCATAATATAAGGAGCACTGAGTGGAAGATGGACAGATATGAGTAGATCAAGAGACTCGATGGATTATTTCCTTTACAACCTAGATCATTTTTTGATATGATGATTGCTGATTCTTTGTTTCCTTTAATTTAGTAGGCAGAATGAACTACTATAGCCAACAACTTGCATTCCTTTCCTGTTTCATTGACAAAAAGATTTCTGTTTTCTAGGTGTGTGGCATTTTCACTATCTGCAATATACCTGGGGTTATTGTATGGTTTATATGTTCCAGATTGGCAATTTGAAATGTCCAATGCAACTTCTTCTGTGTTTCCGACAAATCACAGCTACGTTTACATGGTGAGGACCCTAAAATTTTATCACTTGATGTCCAGTTCATGAGATTGCATGCATCCCTACTTACCCAAATTGACACAGGTAAAATGTTCTCTAAGAGGCGATCTTGGACCTGCTTGTAATTCAGCTGGAATGATTGATCGCTATATACTTGGCATTGATCACCTATATAAAAAACCTGTTTACAGAAACCTGAAGGTATCCTAAGCTGTTCACTTTATATTGTGTCTATTCGTTCACGTAATCCATTGACTATAATGAAATTTCACTTTATAAGGAGTGCAATATGTCCACCGATGGCCAAGTTCCTGACAATTCAGCTTCCTGGTGTCATGCTCCTTTTGATCCTGAGGGTGTTTTAAGGTGGGCAATCAAACTTCTTTTATGCTTTTCTTCCTCGAACTCAGTTCTTCTGAATTTTATTGTACTCACCTGAATATTCGTACTTAAACTACCCCCTATCAGTTTGGTGCCTGTTTAGTAGGACTACGTCCTCGGTCTTAGTGGCAGTTTTGTCTCATGGCATCCTGACAGCTTACACATTTCAAGGGTTTCTATCTTTCCTTGTAATTCTCTTCATACACATAAGAAGGATATCTTCTTGGTGCAAATAACCCTTTGATATGGAAGTGTGACTCAAATTCTCTTTGACCTTCTAACAACGATTGTATCCACAGCTCCTTAACAGCTGCAGTGACCTGCATAATTGGGCTTCAATATGGACATCTTCTTGCTCACTTACAGGTGGAATGTAGTTGTCTTCTTCATTCTCTTTTTAGTTCTTATAATAATTGTTCTTAATCATTTAATGGGAGTTACAAGATTTAAATAGAAACATAAGTACCAAAACCGTTTTATTTGCATATGTTGCTTCTTTGAGTACCTTGAACAGTACTATTGACAGATTACATATGATGTTACACAAATGTCTTTCAGGACCACAAGGGACGCATGGAGAACTGGACCCTATTCTCATTTTCACTTCTTGTAGTTGGGTTGCTCCTTGTTGTTATAGGTATGAACTTTAACGACTCATGATCGAAACCATTTTGCACCATAGCATTGAATCTACGACTCTGTTCCTCTTTTCTTTTCAGGCGATCCTGTGAACAAATCTTTATACACTTTTAGTTATATGCTGATCACTTCCGCTTCAGCAGGAATCACATATTCTGCTTTATACTTGTTGGTAAGTTCTCAAAAACAAGTGTATCATTTCTATTTTCGAAACATGGACAGTGATGAAAACATTGGTTTTGCTCTTTATTACAGGTAGATGTATATGATTACAGATGCTTGACATTTGTATTGGAGTGGATGGGAAAGCATTCTTTGAGTATTTTCGTTCTCGTATCTTCTAACTTAGCTGTTATTACAATACAAGGATTCTGCTGGGCAGCTCCTGAAAATAACATGGTAAGCATCTCGGATCAGTAAGCAAGTTTTTCACTTGTTACTTCATAAGAAGTTCAAAGATGGTTAAACATTTTGTTGTTATGCTCATTTGATCAACAGATTCACTGGATTGTTAGTCGGTTCGTGCGCAGATGATTGAAGTGGTTGGGATCTTAGATGGGATTTTTGCCATGCTTTTTTCTCCTTTCCATGTATGTTTTTGTGATGTTCATGCTGATAGTTTCATGGCCGCGCGAGGTACAATACAGATTATCATATCAGAATATTTGTGGATGATGGAAATTGTGAATTACTATATTAGCTGTTTTCAGGGCCATTGATGAGAGACAATTTTTTAGTGAATGTGCTCAAGAACATAGTTATTAAACTTGGTGCGCCCCAATGGATCGATCCAATGACCTGACCACCTGGAGCTTCACCTGGGCATTTTTTTGACATTGACCTGCCGAACAAGAATGATCCAATAAGTAAACTCCGTCAAATTTGAGCGAGACCCACCAGACAACATCAACTTCAAGAAATTAAAAAGAAATGAAATGATCATGTTTCGAACAAAATAATTGATCCGGTGATGGGCGGGCTAACCCATAGGTTAAACCAACAGCCTGAATCCTAAACCGCGTCAGATCTCAAGCCGGATCTGACAGATCTACTCAATACTGGCGCATATTCTTCTTCCAATGTGCTCAAATTAGAGAATCCGAGTCATAAAGAGGAAAATTCCAAGAAGAAAAGAGATCCTTCTCGGGAGGAAATCTGTAGTCAAGCGATCATGATTTCAATACCTGAACTTTGCAAGACTTTTTATTTCGAGTTTTTTAACATTGCTTTTAGAGAAAAAGTAATTTGAAATTCAATACCGATCGCACACCAAGACTAGGAATGTAGGAAATGAAAACCTTTTGTTATCTTTTACAAATAAATCGTTGATTGTTGCAGAAGATAAGGAAAGGAGGCAGCAATTTTCAGTCTCGCGCGAAAAGATATCAGCATTATTCTGGCTTGTTCTTATCCTTCACGAACAGCGACAGTATATTATTAGAAGATGAAAACAGCCAAGCCAACCAGGGAACCACTGTGGTCACTTTCACCAATCCCACTTTTAAGATTCAGGTTCCGTTTATCATTGTCGTGCTTTTCAATTATATAATTTTTTTAACTTTTAAAAGTATAATTTATCAGAAAAAAACTGATTATATAATGGTTTTCAATTTCAATTATAATAGTATTTTTTGTTTGGAAATATATTAAAATAATATATTTTATTTTTAAAAATTATTTTTCACATCAACATATCAAAATAATTTAAAAATATCAAAAAATTAATTTGAAATAAAAAAATAATAATATAATTTTATTTTTTTCAAAAATACTTCATAAATGGGTTTGAAAAATACAATGAAAAACCATAAGAACATCTAAGAATATTTACATGTGATTATTTTTAAAATTAACTCGGCCGAGTTTCATTTAAATTAACTCGGGAAGAGTCAACCTCTGAACCGGTGGGCTACCAAATCAATACAACAAGTAAGCCGGGCCGAGTTTAATATCGAATGAATTATTCCATGGGTTATATTGATCCACAGTTTAAGACAGTAATGTTGCCTTCGAGCTGAAGCATTTTTCTAGCCACCCCGTGACAGCTATTCTCCACTCGTTGTGCTTCTGAGTCATCATTGATTAGTGGCCCCACCTTCATTGATTTTCCAGGCAGACTGTTCTTTTCCTCGGCCAACATAAACGTGGATAAGGTTGGGGCCGTTAATAAAAATTGTCTCAAATAAAATAAAATATGTTTAATTTCTGATTAAAAAAACACACACGTAAACAGGAGGGTGTCGTTTAATGAATCTTTAAATAATTCAAAATAGAGTTGTTCAACCGGACATGTCGTTTTTTAATTGAAAAAATCACTATCAAGAATATGATTTGAGTTGAATTTTAAAGTGAAATAAAAAACTATATTAATTTGATGAAACCTAATTTATTAATTAATTGATTAACATATTTTAACTCGATCAAATCAATATAAATTAACAACATTAATTTAATAAAATAATTAATTTATATTGATTTAGTGGCGGTCACATATTATCCTAGATAATACTTTGCTTCAAGATTTAAAAGAAAGATGTTACACGGGACTCGTACATTAGTGTTTGGCACTGTGGTTAGAAAACGCGTTTAAAAAAAATTTAAAATATTTTTTTAAAAAATTAATATGTTTTTTATATTTTCAGATTATTTTGATGTATTAATATCAAAAATAATTTTTAAAAAATAAAAAAAATTATTTTAATATATTTTAAATAAAAAATATTTTTAAAAATAACCATTACCATATTTTCGAAGATGCTCATACCCAACATGTATTTTTGCCTCACTAGCAACAATTATATAGTCCAAAACCCACTATTTTAAACCCGTCCTTTATAATTTTCAGCGGATGACTAGTTTGAGGGACCATGTAAATCACCTTCAAAATACTCTTGATTGA
>Ga0307518_10004356_pt1 | contig 10156 bp, 8 predicted proteins | sample 25_EM_MG_FD_203889 | JGI IMG/M metagenome (GOLD analysis project Ga0307518, IMG submission 203889) | Populus trichocarpa ectomycorrhiza microbial communities from riparian zone in the Pacific Northwest, United States - 25_EM | ecosystem: Host-associated > Plants > Roots > Unclassified | place...
TGATTCATATGCATTATGTCATCGCATATGCTCATTTAGCTTTGATCTACTCATCCCATGCTTTCCCCCCCTCTCTTTTGGGCCCCATGCAATGATCTTTCCATATTCTTGATTGTGCACCCCTTTCTACCTATGTTTTTGCTCATTCCCTTGGCTCAGCAGCTTGTTCAGGCTCTCCCCATCGATGACTCAGCCTGATTACACTGCTTATTGATCGCTTACCAAGCACTTAGTCATTTGTGCTTACAGGGCCACAGCCCCTCCTGTATAAATACCAGCAGCCAAAGGCTGCAAGGAAGTGTCTGCTTCCCCCTCAATAAAGCGACCACATTCACTCTCCCTCTCTGTCTATAAACTCCCTCACTGTCTTTGGACTTGTAGGTCACTCAGTGCTGGCCTAAAGCTCCATTATTGTTGTTTGTCAGATATACTTGATATCTGATCAGTTCTCTAGGCTCAAGCGCAGTCTAGCTCATCAATCCACTCCATCCCATCACTGTCCATCGCATTCTTGAAGCAGGAACTGTCCCCTTGCTTCCCTGTTGTCCCATCACTGCTGTTACACCCCTGTTATCAATCCATCATCACTGCTCAATCCCAGGACTCTTCCTAACCACTGTGGTAGGCTGAAGAGGAGTCAATACCATCACCAGTCGCATATATTCCCCATCAGAAGCCCTTCCCTTCCCTCCTGCACCTTACCTGAAGGCTTGCAGCACATCCCCCTGTGGAGATCATATACCAGAACCGCAGAGGAAGACCACCACTTGCTTTTTGTTGTCATTGGGTGTTGGTTGTTGGTTGTTCTGACCTCTTCCCTCACTTAGATGCACACCGTCTTGCATGATTTCATCACAATTGACATCCTTGGCCCCAGAGGGTGTCGCTCTACACTCTCAACAACAGGTTTGAGAACCTCGGTGCTCAGTCACTTGCCTTTTCTTCCTACGTTGTTCACGCACTCTTCCGCATCACTATACAATCTCATTCAAGACTTCGCACAGAAAACCAATGGGATAGGCGGTGATAGTACCACTACCACGGTGACTGTTCTTGCACATGCTACCTACTCTGAGGGTAACTCCTGCACCAGACCTTATTTAATGATTGGGTATTCTCAAGGCACCCATCGCTTGCACCTCATGGACGAGTTGACCCAGACATTCCTGACCAACTTAACTGGTGACTTGCTCTGTCTGCGCCAGGTTATTGGCAACTTGGTGGGCAACACGGCCAAGTTCACCCCTTCCAAGACATCACGCCAAAGGCACATGGCTCTCAGCACGAGGCCTCTTGCACTGGATGACCAAAGCGTGATGGCGACTCTTGGGTTTAGGATACCAATTGCTGCTTCCCACCTGTCACCACCTCAAAGTGTGAGTAGGAGTTAGTTCTTATGACATCAAGACAACAACAAAGCTTAGGTTTCATGATAGGCCAAAGGCCTCAGGCTATCAAGTACATGATTTAACGTGTTGACACTCTAGAGCATGGAACAAATCCAACTGATGTAGTTCTACCCACCAGTGAGCCATTTTGCGAGCTCAATCTTTGGACTGTCAACCCACGGACAAAGCATGTTGAAGGCAGCAAAGCTTCTAGTGCGGATGCTCCCACCAGATATCTGACAGACACAGCCACACCAATGGCCAGAATGGTAACAACATCACATGTCCACTCCCGACATGGGCTCTGCCGCATTCCACAATCTCCTCAGGCCATCACTCTAATCCTTACCTCCCGGTAGACACAATGCTCGGCATAACAAAGTTGACTTTCTGCAAGTTTTGAAGTTCTAACCAATAAATTGATTGACTACTACGTAAGTACTTCCCACAGCAGTGTGCATACATATTTAAATTTGTACAAATTTCTCGACAGTGATATGCTTAACCATGTCACAAGAATTTTCTCAATCCTGTGATTATTGCGGTCGAGTCTACACTGAAGCTGGACCCTTTACGAGGCACGCAAAACTCTGCATGAAGGGCAAAAAACGACTAGCTGGTGTGCTTGCTAGGGCAAGAGAAATATATTGCTCAAAGAAGCGCCCCTGTGTGCAAGAGTATGAAGCAGAGGAAAGTATACAGGAGGAGGCTTCATTGGTTGGTGGAGAGTATGCTGAGCAAGTCAGAGATCACAAGGTAAACATATGCCAGTAGTTGACCTCGAGTGCTCATTGCTCCCTCCTAGGATGATATGTCTCAGTTACCAGTAGGGAACCCGGAGGCAGAGGCCAACTCGACGTCTTTGCCATTGTCTCTGCACAGGACTAGATGAACTACTCGTCTGCCAGAGCATTACAGAGACATGCTTCCCAAACCATACATGCCTTTACCTCCTTCAGAATTTGGGCAGTCAGATGGAGAAGCGCCACATGTCCATGAGCTTCCTTCCACTTCTGTATCCAATGATTTTCAGGCTGCAACTGCAACTGCACCACCCTCCAGGATATTCAAGAGTCAGGCAAACTCCTATGGCTTATTTTGGCTGTATAACCATGATACCCTCCCTGCTAATGATCCAGAAGATACATCTGGCTCTGCTGACTGTATGAGCATCAATTCGGATGCAGATCCCTTCCATCCATATCCAAATGAAAGTTTGCTGCTGCTTGGAGACTGGTACTGGAACCAGGGGACAATGAAATCCAGAAAGTCTTTTCGGAGACTTCTCAAAATTGTGGGCAGCTCAAAATTCAGATCCAGTGATATCTGAGATACCAAGTGGACCAAAATCGACCACAAGCTCAGAGCTTTGGTAGTGGCACCAGATGTGCACACATCCACGCCATGGAGCTCGTTGGAATGGTTAAATCACAATGCTGGGTGGAAAAGCACACCTGTAACGATTTCCATACCCTTCTCCCGCTGTCCTGTGGAACCTGGCCCAGCAGCCTATTCAGTCTGAAACTTTTATCACCACTCCCTTATCAGTGTTATTCGCGAAAAGGTCATTGATCTTCGGGATCATCGTGCATTCCATTATGAACCATATGTGTTGCATTGGCATCTGACACACAAAACTTGCGAGATGGGAGTACATGGTGAACTTTTCACGTTGAAGTCTTTCATTGATGCGCATAACCAGTTGCAGAGTTCTCTGCCCAAACCTGGCTGTGAGCTGCCTCGTCACATTGTGGCTCTCATGTTTTGGTCCAATGCCACACAACTCACTGTCTTTGGAGATGTAAAACTTTGGCCCCTTTATATGTATTTTGGAAATGAGAGCAAGTACACAAGGTGTCAGCCATCAGCTCATCTTTGCAATCACGTTGCATATTTTCAAACGGTATGTTGTTATTGCATAGGCAAATGGTTAGCAACTGACATTCCACTCAGCTTCCTAATGACTTCAAGGACTTTGTTCTCAATCATTTCAAAGATAAGTGACCTAGTCATGCTTTCTTTGCACATTGTCATCGGGAATTGTTCCATGGCCAATGGCAAGAAATACTTGACGAAGAATTTATTCAGGCGTACGAGCATGGAATCGTCGTAGCGTGCGCAGATTCCATTCAGAGGCACCTGTTTCCTCGTATTTTTACATATTCTGCTGACTATCCAGAGAAGTAGGTCTTTCCTGGTGAAATGGGGCCAACTTTTTGATCTGCGTACTAGGGTCCTTATAGCCAACATCCACAACCTTGGGATGTGTCCTTGCCCTTGGTGCCTTACCCCCAAGAACCAGATTGACGATCTGGGATTGAAAACCCGTGTTGACACCGAGGAGCAACGGAGTAAAGTAATGGCAGCATGTTGCCTCATATACCAACAGCACTATGTTGTTGATACGCCCCAGGTAGAGGTGCTGCTGAAGGAGGAGTCTTTGGTACCAACAGAGGTATTGGGTTTTTGGTACCATCTGTACTTGGTACTCACTGCGGTGTTTAGAACACATTTTCTGAGAAGTTGAACCAATTGGGCTTTGATTTTTTCATGATGCTAGTTGTGGATTTCTTACACAAGTTTGAGCTTGGCATCTGGAAAGCGATATTTATTCACCTACTTCGCATTTTAGATAGTTTGCCTGGGAACATTCTCTCTGAACTGGACAGTCGGTGAGTAAACACTATCTGGTTGACGTGGTCAGCACGAGTGTCTTATTGTGTAGGTACCGCCAAGTGCCCTTATTCAGGCAGGATACTATTCATTGATTTGCAAGGAACGTGTCAGAGTTGAAGAGGATGGCTGCGTGGGATTTTGAGGATATATTACAGGTAAGGGTAAGTACTACTCTCATGACTCGGTCTGCGACGATGGTTTTCATTGCTGCTATTACCTTAGTGTGCCATCCCCATTTTCACTGGTCTCCTACCTCAGCCCCTTGACTGCCAAGTTCTAAATCTTTTGTTTATACTGGCACACTGGCATGGGCTAGCAAAGTTATGAATGCACACTGACAACATGATCCAAATTCTTCAGAGGGTCACTCGTGAGCTGGGCAACGAGCTTCAGATTTTCAGGGAGACGTGTGCAAATTTCATGACAAAAGAACTTAGGCGAGAGGCCAAATGTCACAGGCGGCACGAGGCTCCAAATGCTGTGACTACTACTATGAATGCTCGCCAACCGAAGACACCGAACCTCAATACATATAAATTCCATGCACTCGGTGATTATGTTTATGTTTCTCAGATCAAGCTTTTTGGGAGCACAGATTCATTTTCTACACAGCTGGTGTGTGAATGGTTCTTCATTCTCCATGGGTCAATTACTGAAGTTGTATTGGCAGGGAGAACTAGAGCATTGGACTAGTAAAAGTCGCTACAAGCACACAAGTCACAAAACCTTCGTGCCTCAGTTGGCATCCATTGAGCATTGCCAAGCTCATACGCGTCACATCTGCGCCCAAAGAGAAGCATGGAAAAGAGATGACCCATCCCCAAACATGTCAGACCTGCACCATGTTATTGGAAAGTCACAAAACTTTCCTGAAGATATCAGCACTTTCATGCAACAGAACTCGGATGACCCAGCTGTAAAAGTAAGTCTGCTAGCATAGACTGGAGCGCCATTGTGATTCTTGGCATTAACAGGACCTGTCAGGATTTCGTATCAAAACTCAAGGCTCATTTGTTGCCTCGGATTCAGGAAATCCACCTGGGCAAGGAAAGTGAGGATGGACCGGAACCGGATCAACCACCATCAATCACCCAAGTGTGTTTTAAAGCGAATCATATTTACCGCCATAACCTCCTTCGTATCAACCACACGACCTATGATGTGCACTGTGAGACCGATATGATTAATCTGCGAACTGAACATAGTAATATCATGTTATTGAACGAGATGGGTCCAACCATCAGTTTTGCTATGCTCGTGTTTTGGCCATTTACCATGCCAATGTCGTATACACAGGGCCAGGATCAAAGGACTTCTTGTCACGCCGCATCGAATTTCTGTGGGTATGGTGGCTGGAATTGGTCGACATTTCAGCTGGATGGGACACTCGGCTGTTGGACAAAGTGAAGTTTGTGCCAATGAACTGAGCAGATGCATTCGGTTTCATTGACCCAGGGGACGTACTGAGGGGCTGTCACCTTGTGCCTGTTTTTGCAGCTGGCAAATTACATATCGATCGGGCATCATTCTCAAGAAACGCTCGTGACTCAGAGGACTGGATATTATGTTAATCGGTGAGTGTTTGCAGTGGCATCCTTTGGCTTCAAATGTTGATTCCATCTACATGCACGGTATCTAGATTTGTCAATCATGATATGATGATGTGATACCACTGGGGACACAGTGTGGGGCACATGTATGCCTTCACATCAGATCTGGGTCAGGAGAACTGCCTGCAATTAGTCCATGATGATGATGACAACATTCATGGGGACAATGGGAGGACTTGTGACACAGCTGAGATGGATGATGGACCCGGTGATGACTTGTCATGGTCGGATGATGACGAACTGCAGGATAGAGCCATTGGTGATGTTGACTGTGACTCACACTCTGATGACTCTGATGAGGACCAGTATCTGGTAAACACCATGTACAACTTGGATCCTCATGAACAGGATGAATCAAGTTGGGATAAAGAGTACTATGAGTTTTAGGACACTATTGAAGTGCTATGTAGTGCTAAATTCTTCTAACTGAGGCACATTATTATTTCCTGTTTCCCCTACTGATGACAATTAGATCTACTCAGGTCATACATAAGGCTGTTGCCATCTGGATGGCTCTGCATCGAATGAATCTGCCCTCTTTATGGATCTGAGGTAGTACTACGTAGTAGCTGTTCAATATCATCGACACAGCCAAAAGTTACTACAGAGGATCAGTGTGGGAAAATTGTAATCAAGGAGGCTCTTTGTAATACTAGTATGCAAAGCCCGCGAAGCGGGCATGTCAAGCACATTGCTTTGCATGTTGCACGTTTCCCATCTCCTGCTGTTGTCCCATTCGTTCCATTGCATCTTTGAGGACCATCATGGTATGTACCACACTGAATCCACCACCTCAACTCCACATTCATATTCTTGCATATACAGCTCATAGTTGCGCAGTACAAGATGGGCAACATTGCGAATAGTATGGCGACACAGTTCAGACAATAATGACAGCATTCCCTAGTCATGGGGAAGTGTGCAATTACTAGTGAGTATAGGTGGGTATTTGATGCATATTATGGTTTATATATGTGGTGTTGTGATAAGCAGTGGCAAGCCCTTGTTAGACCAGCAGAGATTCCAGGAAGCAATGGAGAAACTCAACAGAGCTATTGAACTCAAAAAAGCAAAGTACGTCAAGTTTACCTTTCTCTGGTCATTCTGTTAGCACAGGATATCATGTACATGACACCCAGATTGCCCTCCAACCCACTGCCCCTTGTGAACAAAGCCCTTGCATTGTTCCAATGGCTCAAAGATTTCTCTGGAGCTGAGAAGTTGTGCTGTGAGGTCCTCATGATTAATCCATCATGTGAGCCTGCAGTGGCGACGCTTGCTCAGCTCACATTGCAGAAAGCAAGGTCAAGGTGGCAATTGGATGGCTGAGAACCTTGCAAGAGGAGAAGGGGAGATCATTGCTGCATTGACGTATCTGGAGGTGTGTTCACTTCTTTTTTCTTTCTTTTTTGGTATGGTGTGTGGAAACTGAGACGAGAATGAAATAGGCAAGCAAGGCACAGTTGCAGTTCTTTAGATATTATCTGCAGATGGTGAATGTCAGGGAGTGTTGGTGTTCAACCCCTGTCGTTGATGTTGACCCGGGTTTGTCGTTCTTGTATTTCCCCTTGCTGTCAACCCCCAACCCTGTATGTCGCTCCCACTGCACTCTTGGTTCAATCACCGCAGCCCATGACCCATTTGTTTCTACTCCTGAACCAATGCGATCAGACCAAATGACTTGAGATGTGATGCTTAACGGTGCTCTTACTACAAACATCCACTTGGGACAAATTTCGCCTCCACGATCTCAACATCAAAGTTATTCGAAACTCTGGCTGAATGTGCCTTCAAAGACAAGTTGGACGCCAAGTCCCTACACTCCATGGTGCTCGCTGCAAACATGCACTTCCTGGAGCAGGTAATCTTGCCAGATGGCGAGGAACTCGCCCACTTCTCACTTTTGTTCGTCGCCCAACAGTGATAATGATATGTTGCCCTACATCCTTCACATCACAGCGTGCTCGAATAATCTGACCTGCTTATACCCTCACCTTGTGCATTTCAGAATGGTTGAGCAGGCGTGGAAATTTGCGAAAACATTGGTGGCCGATGAGCCAGCAGTGATCGGAAAATCATTGACGGAGGATGATAAATGTGCAGCCAAGATTCCTCACTCCTACTTACCATTGTCCCACTCACTCTGATTGAGTGCTCACAGCCGTTGCTGAGGCGCTTATGCAATGGACGATGGTAAAATAGTCGACCTTTTGTTTGGAGAGCTACCCCACCTTGAGCCCACCAACTGTCGTCATGTCCCCTCCCCCTGCACAGGTTATCATTGACTCCGACGAACTCAGTCGCCACATCAACGAATGGGCTCCAATGCATCGCTCGCTCACTGCACGATGGCTACGCACGTCTCCAATCAGCTTTAGCGGTGGATCTTACAAGGTACCCTCATCCCATTGTGCTTGGCCACACACATGCCATCCCTGCGCTCAGATCTGTCTATTTGCCCAACAAGTCTTCTTTTTCCCATATTTCTTCGCCAACCCCACCTGGCAGACTGAAGCAGGGTTTTAGATCAAGGGCCAGATGCATTGTTGAGCATGCTCACGCCTGTGAAATGGAGACTGCATATATGCACTGCGACCACATCACTGCAGCTGGCAGCATCTCGTCTCCTGGCGTATTCGGCTCTCTTATCGAGTACATGCATGATACCACCTCCAACACATCCAACGCGCCCAGGGACCTCTTTTGTGGACTCTGTCACTTGGGAGTCGGATGATAAAGCCAAACATGTACCTCTACAACACCATCATCTCCAAGCTCACCAAAGTGTGCAAGCCAGAAGGGCAGACCCTCTTGGACATCAAGCTGGTGACAACATTCATTGTCACAAGTGACTAGTACTAGTAATATTTGATGTAGTAGTTACCAGCAATAAATTGATTCAAGAACACCCTGGATGTGAGTCAAAATGTTAATCATGGTAATGATTCAGAGACTCAGCTGGTTATAATCAATAGTTGGTAGATCAAGGATGCCCTGAAATTACCACAGGATGATACAATGACACCTTTAGATATACATTTTTCAGAGTGATATAATTATTGTGCACACACTATCAATGGATGGCAGACTGAGTGTCAGATGATAATTGTAACATCATGGGATTATCACAAGATGACACAATGTCATCTTCTGGTATACCTTTTTCAGAGTGATATAATTATTGTGCATATGCCATCACTGGATATCAGGCTGAGTGTCAGATGATAATGGCTGATAGACTCTCAAAATGTCAGCCTGCAGTTATATACCCCCACCACTGAGTCATCTTTCTGGCATTAACTGATCAGGTATGCAACTTTCTGAGATCAGCCTGATCACAAAAAGATAATCTTGTGTAAGTAATTATCCATCCATATCATGTTGACATGTATTTGTAAGATCTGGCGGGACATTCCAGCACCTTCCCAATTCCCTGATGTAGGCAGTGCCCCCTCACATACAGCAACAGCAAAGTACCTAAGGTGGCCGGCAGCAGCAATCCTGAAGTAAGTATTGTCTAGTATTGTAGTCAAGAAGTATTCTCATTGGGAGCAGGGAAACTTCTTTCTCTCGGACGGTGAAGACACAGGACTGACTCTGCAGGACTCTTTATCGGAATAACAGACTGTCCAACACAAAAAGAACAGGCATGTTGAACACGTGAGCTCTGAAGGCACAGTGACAGACACCACAAATTGGTGAGACCATCTTGCCTTCATCCATACAAAACCCTCACTGGTCATACTAGCAGTGACGTGTGTGCCAAGAGGCGACGGGAACCCGTTGAAGAAGAAGAAGACAATCCAGAGACAACCATTGTCAAGTGTCACGACTGTGACATCCGATCACCCTGTACCCTATTGTCCGATTGCGTCCACGCTGTCACGCACCAAACAGGTTTGGTACAGTGAACATGGAAGATAATGTCAATATCAAATGATCCTGATGCGAAGGATGAGCACGACAGAGCCTCATCGTAGCCATCTATCACACAAGAAGACTATCCTGATGCAAGAGACGACTGCCGATGCTGACAGTCATCATTTGCACAAGAACCACCAAGAAGCAGAAGAAACTGGAGGAATAACGTCCATTATGGTATGAGAAAGGAATGCAATCTACTGCAGTCCAACTCCCATACCAGAATGAGCAAAGAAGCTGAAGAATTGATGGAGAAATGAAGGAAAGAAGAGAAGAAATGACATTAGTGCTCAAATGTCATTTTTAGGCGCCCAGTGCCAGCATTCCGATATTTTGAATAGCTCCACCGTTTCCAAAGCTATCAAGCACGTGACTATACCGTCAGAGAGCCTGGAGCGTGGTCTATCTGCCTGTCAAGTTCCGACGTGGATCCGTTCATTTCCCACGGTGATATTCCCCCCGCAATCCAGACATTCGTCTCATCAGTCACTATGGAGTCCGTATTTTCTCTGGATCATTTCTCCACTATTGCTGCAGATCTCCACTATGTCCTGCTCTTAG
>Ga0307518_10004357_pt1 | contig 10156 bp, 7 predicted proteins | sample 25_EM_MG_FD_203889 | JGI IMG/M metagenome (GOLD analysis project Ga0307518, IMG submission 203889) | Populus trichocarpa ectomycorrhiza microbial communities from riparian zone in the Pacific Northwest, United States - 25_EM | ecosystem: Host-associated > Plants > Roots > Unclassified | place...
GTTAGTGATCATTAAAGTAGCTAACAATGGCAGCCTCCAAAATTAGCTTGAAGCTTCTTATTGATTCAAAACACAACAGAGTCGTCTTTGCTGAAGCAGGGAAAGACTTTGTCGATTTCCTCCTTAGCCTGCTTGCTTTGCCTGTGGGTACCGTCATTCGGCTCCTCACAAAATCAACCATGGCTGGCTGCATAGCAAATATTTACGGGAGCCTTGAAAAGCTGGATGAATCGTACCTGCAGCCTAACCAAAACAAGGATTCCATTTTGAAACCAACTATAACAACCCAGGTCACCAATCCAAATTTCTTGCTTCCTGACACTAAAAAGCCTGAAAACCGGAAGTTATACTATTGCCCAAGCCATCCAGGGTACGTGTCAGATATTCAATACTATGTTTGTAATCGTTGCAGACCACAAAGCTTTGGACCTCCTCCTTCTATGAGTCAAGAAGTCAAGTTTGTTGGTACGAATGTCTCCGCCTCCACAGATACACTAGCTACTAGTGATCAGGCCGGAGGTTACGTGAAGGGCCTGGTCACTTACATGGTGACAGATGATTTGTCAGTGTCTCCAATGTCAATGGTGTCCGTTGTTGGTCTGCTAAACAAGATCGAAATCAAGGATTTTAGTGTGCTTGAGGAGAAGGTTGTTGAATTTGGGATCAATGAGGTACATTGTTTTTTTTTTTTTTTTTTTTAATTTTATCCAGTCTTGGATTGTTCAATTTTAACACGGTAGTTTTTGTTGCTGTCTAACGATAGTTTATACTACGTCCATGCTGCTTTTTTTGTCCCTTGTTCTTTTATACATTTCAGGGTCTTGAGTTGTTGAAAGCTTCTCTCTTGTCAAAGGATGCTCTCACTGCTGTTTTCCTTCCAAAGCTGCATTAAGGACTGGGATGGTGTGCTGGTATCAAATTAGAAAAAAAGGAGTTGATGTGCGATCTTCAATTTCTAAATTTACTGTGTTCGCTAGGCAGAAATTAGAAAATAAGTTGGGAGAATTCTAATTTTGTTTTTGGAATGAAATCGTGATCATCATATTGCAGTTGAATATGCATGACTTTTTGCCTTTTTGTGCTTGACTTCTTTAACCTTTCATTTTCGCTTTATTTTGATTGTTGAGAAATGCTACATTAATTTGTCAAAATTTTAATTATAAATCAGAAATTGTTAATCCAAAGAAAAGATAGCAGAGACTGATTCCTTTCAGATGTCTTGAATCTGCTTTTGCGACAAATTTTGGAACCGTCAATTGCTTTCGATACAAGGCATTCGTTAATTATGCAACACATAAAAATCACTAAATTTGTGGAAAAACATAAAGATCAAAACAATTAGCAGTGTAAAAAATAAAGCAAACTAGTAGTATAGTATGTTTGTGAGTGTAATTATTTTTTAAAATATTTTTATTTAGAAATATATTAAAGTATATATGCACCTTTCATTGGACGAGTGTGTTTGTGAGTGTAATAAAAAATAAATTATATCGGTTTTTTTAAAATTTTAATCGATTTTTTTTATGATTTGATTTTTTTAATTATAATTTTTTAATTTTTTCAATTTAATCAGTTTTTTTTAGATACTAAAATTGAGGAGAAAACTTTTCTATATTTCGGTCTATTTCGGTCTTAGCACCAGAAATCAAAGAGTAGATGCCTGTTCTCGAGGAAGAAAATGCCCCGTTTATGCTTAATTCGATATTGTTTTGTTCTGCCTTTTGTCCCTTCTTTGTCTTCTTGCCAGAGAAGAGCTTGACTGTCACATCGATCTATAGTTTCAATGACCAAAAGAATCAGAATAATCATCACTGTGCAATTAATGACAAGCATGAAGCTAACCTCCCTTCAATCATATTTCATCTTCCCTTTGCATTAGGCTCCGTACAAGCTAGTGGTACGTAATATATTTGTCAAGAGGAGTATGAATCACTGAAGCATCAAAGAATTCGTGGATATCTTTCTTACTTGCTTTGCCTCCAGAGAAATTCTACCTTGAAAGGCTGCAATCGAAATCTGAATGGGAGCATTGAAACCTTTTTCCATGTAAAACAGAACTTGCTGAAAAAGTCAATTTCAAAGATGCTTTTAAATTGCTTCGTAATCTGCTAATTTTAATGCATTTTGCTGTAGAATGCGGAAAACTTCAAGGATGAAAATAAGTGGAAAAACCAGGTAACTTTTTCTACGAAATAAATGGAAGTAAAAACTATACTCTTCGTGGAAAACAGATGCCCACAATTTCCAAACCCAATCTTAGTGGCTTAGACTTTATTATCATTTCATATTTTCAAATTTAGTCAGTACCATAATTTTATTTTACCAGAATCGTTCATCGCAGTTAGTCAAACACTATAAAACTAAATTAACTAATAGCTGTTCGTGGGGAATCGAACAACGTCTTGCATGAATGAACTAAAATGTCTATCATGGGAAATCCAGAACTTGCTTGCATGGATTCGACCTTCTCATAAACTATTTCTCTTCCCCGTGCAGTGAAAGCCTCCTGATAGAATCATTTCCTCTATATATACTTTGATGATAACTTTGCATTCTAGTGGTCAATAAATCGAAAGCCAACTTGGTAGCCATGGCACCCTCCGAAACGAGCTTGAAGCTTCTTATTGATGCAAGCAAAGCAAAACGTTGTCGTGAAAAGATGTTGTATTATATTAGATTAATAAGTAAGGATGTTCAGTTTATCATATCAACAACACACAAAACATAAAAGAATGTTCAAAGTAAATTTCATTAAGCTCTCATCCATTATAAAACAATTAATGGCAAGCGTGAAGCAAACCTTCCCTTCAACCGTATTTCATCTTCCCCTTGAATTAGTCTCCATCTGGCAAGCAGCATGCGTATATACACACAGCTCTAAAATGAGGTTGAAGCTTCTTATTGATTCAAAACACAACAAAGTCATCTGGCTGAAGCAGGGAAAGACTTTGTAGATTTCCTCCTTAGCCTGCTTGCTTTGCCTGTGGGTACCGTCATTCGGCTACTCACAAAATCAACCATGACTGGCTGCATAGCAACAATTTACGGGAGCCTTGAAAAGCTGGATGAATCGTACCTGCAGCCTAACCAAAACAAGGATTCCATTTTAAAACCAATTATAATAACCCGGGTCACCAATCCAATTTTCTTGCTTCCGGACACTAAAAAGCCTGAAAACCGGAAGTTATACTATGGCACAAGCCATCCAGGGTACGTGTCAGATATTCACAACTCTGTTTGCAGTCATTGCACATCACAAGGCTATGGTACTTGTATGAGTCAAGAAGTCAAGTTTGTTGGTACAAATGTCTCCGCCGCCACAGATACACCAGCTAGTGATCAGGGAGGTTACGTGAAGGTCCTGGTCACTTGCATGGTGACAGATGATTTGTCAGTGTCTCCAATGTCAATGGTGTCCGTTGTTGGTCTGCTAAACAAGATCGATATCAAGGATTTTAGTGTGCTTGAGGAGGGGATCAATGAGGTAATGACTTTTCAACTCCGCATTTTACTGTTCGTTTTTAACCAGTAGCTTTAATTATTGTTTAACAATAGTTTATACTATGCGGCTTTCCTTTGTCCTTGTTCTTTTATGTATTTCAGGCTATTGTATTGTTGAAGGCTTCTTTTTTGTCAAATGAGGCTCTGACTACTGTTTTCCGGATAAAGCAGACGGTTAGATATTGTGATCCACCCAAATAGAGAGCAAGGCTTGTCCAAGGCAGACAGTTCTTACTGGTGTAAAACAGCAGCAGGACTTCCAGAATTATGCAGCACAAAAAAAAAATGTTGATGTGACTAGCGGGATCTCTCTAGCAATTCCCATCTTCTGTCTGTTAGTGATTGTGTTAGGTTCTCATCCCTTCCATTCTTGAGAAGAAGAGTTTGTTTAGTTCTGTTTCTTTACAGCCCTGGTTATCGACTACAGATGACAATTCTATCTCTCAGTGTTTTATATTGTGCCTTGAAATCAATTTTTCCACAAATAGCAATCACACAAAAATGAGGGTGATAAAAGAGAATAAACACTTAATCTAACTCTAATCATGTGGAAATTATTGTTTCACTAACTTGCAAACTGTAGCCTTCCAGTTGGGCTTATGTCAAGACTTTAGATTAGCCGAAAAGGCATGTGGGAGTCAAGCCCAATACTGCAGATTTTTGTTTCTTGCCACAAAAACTGGAAAAAAGATATCCTTGTGTAGCTTCGGTTGATAAGAATATTTGGAAAATTGTTCGAAGTATTGGTGCGGATGGAAGATGGCACCGTATGTCCTTTTACACGGCCTGACAAATTGGGCACTGTTTATTTTAATATTGATGAGGTTAGGAACAGACTCACCTGCCTGTCATTACGAGATTCTGCTCATACTCATTTACAGAGTACTTGACCTTAGACATTGGAGATGTTTTAGTGCCCGTGCAAGACATTTATTTATTAGTTTATATATATATATATATATATATATAAAGGAGATGATTGAACTCGAGATGTTTCGAAGAAATGGAAAATAGTAATAACAATAGAGCTATAGTTCATTGGCAAGACCATTATTAGTTGAGAGATCGAGCTTCGCAATATATGAATAAAGTACATATCAAGCATGGTCAATCAGCAATGATCTGTAGTCCTGCTCTACAGATAGAGCTAAAGATCAGCACATTACCAATTAATTTCCTATTTTGCTACTTGGATTCTGCTGCTGGACTTGCAACAATCTGCTGATTAAAGGATCAAACTTTTTCCATGTAATATAGAACGTGATGAAAATGTCAATTTCAAAAATGCTTTTAAATTGCTTCGTAATCTGCCGCCGCTGCCCTTCGAGGGCTGGTCCGGGCTATACAGAAAATGCAAAGCTGTTCATGGAAGCTGCCGCTTTCTATATAAGATAATTGGATGTTCACACAAATGTTTTCTCATTCCTGCTGTTTTTTTTTTAAAAAAAATTATTTTATATACACAGATGCAAAGAGAGTTTGGCTCTTTTATTTTTATTTTTTTCTTGGTTTTGATTTTCTTCTCTCTATACAAAAAAAAAATGATGGTCGGGTTCGGTCTTGTTTGGTTTGGGACTTGCTAGTTTAGCTAGTAGTTTCTCAATAGTCAGAGAATACTAAATACTAATTTGTTCTGTGATTTTTAATGCCTTTTGCTATATAATGCAGAAAACTTGAGGGATGAAAATGAGTGGAAAAACTAGGTAACTTTTTCTATGAAATAAACGGAAGGAAAAACACAATACTCTTCCGGGACGTGGGGAATCCGAAACAATGGGACGCATACATGAACTTAATAAATGATCTTAATAAATTAATAGCGGATCGTGGGGAATCCAACAATGGGACGCATGCATGAACTTAATAAATGACTCTATCATGGGAAATCCAAAACTAGCTTGCATGGAGCAGACCTTCTGATCGAATCATTTCCTCTATATATGCATATCGATCATAACTTCGCACATTCAAGTGGTCAAGAAACCTAAAGCCAACTTGGTAGCAATGCCATCCTCCAAAATGAGCTTGAAGCTTCTTATTGATTCAAAACACAACAAAGTCGTCTTTGCTGAAGCAGGGAAAGACTTTGTCGATTTCCTCCTTACCCTGCTTGCTTTGCCTTTGGGTACTGTCATTCAGCTCCTCACAAAATCAACCATGATTGGCTGCATATCAAGTCTTTATGGGAGCCTTGAAAAGCTGGATGAATCGTACCTGCAGCCTAACCAAAACAAGGATTCCCTTTTGAAACCATCTATAACAACCCAGGTCACCAATCCAAATTTCTTGCTTCCTGACACTAAAAAGCCTGAAAACCGGAAGTTATACTATTGCTCAAGCCATCCAGGGTACGTGTCAGATATTCACAACTCTGTTTGTAGTCATTGCAGATCACAAGGCTATACTCGTAATTATATGAGTCAAGAAGTCAAGTTTGTTGGCACGAATGTCTCCGCCTCCACAGATACACCAGCTAGTGATCAGGCCGGAGGTTACGTGAAGGGTCTGGTCACTTACATGGTGACAGGTGATTTGTCCGTCTCTCCAATGTCAATGGTGTCTGGTGTTGGTCTGCTAAACAAGTTCGATATCAAGGATTTTGGTGTGCTTGAGGAGAAAGTTGTTGAATTTGGGATCAATGAGGTACTGCTTGTTTTGAACTCTGTCTTTTATTGTTCGTTGTAGTTTTTGTTGTTGTCTAACGATAGTTTATACTACGTCTATATATGCTGCTTTCTGTGTCCCTTGTTCTTCTATAAATTTCAGGGTCTTGAATTGTTGAAAGCTTCTCTTTTGTCGAAGGATGCTCTCACTGCTGTTTTCCTTCCAAAGCTGAATTAAGGACAGAGATGGCAAGCCAGTATCGAATTAGAAAAGAAGGAGTTGATATGCGCGTTCTTCAATTTCTAAATTTACTATGTCTGTGAGGAAGTAATTAGAAAATAAGTTGGAGAAGTTTAATTTTGTTCTTGGACTGCAATGATGATCATTCGTCTTCCCTTTGAAGATGCTTGACTTTTTCTTTTGTTTTTCTTCGTTGCTTTATTATGCTTTTCTTCTTTCATTTATCTTTCACTGTTGCTTTATTTTGAATTTTGTGAAATGAGAATGCGATGGAATGAATAGTTTCCCGTCAAAAATTTTATATTATAAATCAGAAATGGTTATCTTGGCTTGTTTGCTTTGCCCCAAGCACAAATTCCAACTTTCTTCTCCTTTCCTCTTCAAATTTCTTGTTTCTCTTTCTCCGAGAATTTGATCTCTTGGTTTCCTCTAACCCCGATCAAGTTTATGTATTTTTTCCTTCACCTAAGATGATTCAGTTTTTTTCGCAAGCATACCAAACTCAGGCACAATTAAACACTGTAGCTTTCTTTGCTTGCCAAGCATGCCAGGCATCAAGTTTCACAAGGCCCTTTCATATTCCACTTGACTGTGAATAAATTTGCCATCGTCATGAGCTCAACTAGCTATGATCCTGCAGGTCTATAATTGCAAAAATAAAAGCATCCTTTTTCTTTTCTGATAAACTTACGTTAGGACCGTCGATTACCGTCGATTTTTGCCCGAGTTCCACAAAAAGAATAAACCAGGCTTAAGATGCACCGAGGCTTGTAGTCCAGTGGTCTTGGTAGGGTTTCCTGTTTCTATATTTTAGGTTCAAGTCTCAGCATGTATATTTGTTATTCCTGCGATGTCTTACCTGTCTAATAGACTTGTAGGGTATTCAGTGGATCCGGGGATTAATCGTGGTGCGCGTAAGCTGGTCCGGACACCCCGGATTATCAAAAATAAATAAATAAACAAGGCTTAAGATATTTTCTGGAGCTGGTATTTTATATATATAAAAAATTGTTTTAAAATATTTTTTTATATTTTTAAATTATTTTTTATTTATGGATGTCAAAAATAATTCAGATAAAATAAAAATATATATATAATTTTAATATATTTCTAAAAAAAATCATTTTTTAAAAAATTATTATTATACTTCAAAAAAAAACACCCCGTAATTGCCTCACCTCTGTCTCTATCACTCGAGTTGCAGCTCCTGCTGCTGCCACGAAAGCAGCTTCCTCTCTTTTGCTCCACTCTATTTTTTGTGCTCCCTGTACTGCTGAATGCTGATAGGTGCTCTCAAGTTGGCTCTTTTTATAGCCAAAAAGGGCTGCTAAAAACAATACATTCCAGCTCCCTTCGTCCAGCCTTTGTGCCACGATCCTGGATAAATTGGGAAATTAGTACACATAAATAAAATAAATTACGAAATGATACAGGAATTTAACAAATTTGATAAAATAGTATATTTTTAAATATCATATTTAGAAATAACAATATTTAATTAAATATCATGATTCTCAATCATGATATTTAATTACGATGGTGTTTGGAAATTGTGATATAATTTTAAATAATATTGTATTTATTAATTTTATTTTTTTCTCATGTTATCTTCTTAATGATTAAATAATTAAAAAGGAGAATAAATAATCAACTTCGCATAGTGCATATTTTCATGTCAAATTAGCTTCTCTTTCTACTCTGATAGCACACAAAAAAAAAAAAAAACTTTTGCTACAAAACTGGAATCAAGAAATTAGTGGGGCTAAAAATTAAGCAATTATCTATCATCTCGTAATATAATTATATATCTCTCATAAAAAATAAATTGATTTCACGGTTTGAAACCGCGACAATAAAAAATATACTATTTTACCTAAACTTTTTACTTCTTTGTCATTTCACCATTTATTTTAATTTTATATATTAATTTTCCATTTTATGCCACAATCCTAGCCATAATTTCAGCAAACTTTTGGTGCAGAAAGTTTTTGCCAGCATGATGCTGAGTCCATTTATTGTCTTCAAAATTCAAATAGTATGGCTCCTTTTTATCGATTTTTTTTTTTGCTCTGACACGGTGAAAAAAAAATATAATACAAAAAATATTGAAAAAGTTACACAATTTAAAAAATTATGTCATAACAACTCTCTTAAATTATAAAATGCCCAATACAATTTACAATAAAAAAAAAACTGAAACATATTAAAAATTTTATAATAAAACCATTGGTTTTATCAAAAAAATCTCGACGAGAGAAATTTAATAACACAAAAAAAATTTATTAAAAGTGGATAAAATGAACCACACGAACTATTTAAACATAGCCGAGTTTACTTATCTTTGAACAGCTCGTGTGGCTCTTTTAAGACATCGATGATGACTTTTCTTGATATCATTAAAATTATATGGTTTAGATCTTTTTAATAATATCAATAAAATTGTATCTTCAATATTTTTCTCTCTTTTATCTCATCCTTGTAATTTGCAAAGATTTTATTTTTTGTATTTTATTATTTTCATAATTGTTTTTTAACTATGTCAGAGTAAAAAACAAAAAAAAAAACTCCTTTTTTGACCATGTAGTGGGCTCCGTCTCCACCATACCTTACAACTTAGCATCGAAGTCTTCTTGTGGTGCATGCTTAGCCTAGAAACCTTCCAGGTAGTGGGCTTCCATAAAATCCTCTTGCACTGAAGCCTCCTGATAGAGTCTTTTCCTCTCTATATATTGAAACCTTAATTTGCTTTCAAGTAGGCAACAAAAACAAAACCAACTTGTTAGTGATCATTAAAGTAGCTAACAATGTCATCCTCCAAAATCAGCTTGAAGCTTCTTATTGATTCAAAACACAACAAAGTCGTCTTTGCTGAAGCAGGGAAAGACTTTGTCGATTTCCTCCTTAGCCTGCTTGCTCTGCCTGTGGGTACCGTCATTCGGCTCCTCACAAAATCAACCATGATTGGCTGCATATCAAGTCTTTATGGGAGCCTCGAAAAGCTGGATGAATCGTACCTGCAGCCTAACCAAAACAAGGGTTCCCTTTTGAAACCAACTATAACAACCCAGGTCACCAATCCAAATTTCTTGCTTCCTGACACTAAAAACCCTGAAAACCGGAAGCTATACTATTGCTCAAGCCATCCAGGGTACGTGTCAGATATTCATAACTCTGTTTGTAGTCATTGCAGATCACAAGGCTATGGTAATCCCCGTTATCTCAGTGAAGAAGTTAAGTTTGCTGACATGAATGATTCCACTTCCACAGATACGCCAACCAGTGACCAGGGAGGTTACGTGAAGGGCCTGGTCACTTACATGGTGACAGGTGATTTGTCCGTCTCTCCAATGTCAATGGTGTCTGGTGTTGGTATGCTAAACAAGTTCAATATCAAGGATTTTGGTGTTCTTGAGGAGAAAGTTGTTGAATTTGGGATCAATGAGGTACTGCTTGTTTTGAACTCTATCTTGTATTGTTCGTTGTAGTTTTTTGTTGTTTTCTAACAATAGTTTATACTACGTCTATGTGGCTTTCTCTGTCCCTTGTTCTTTTATACATTTCAGGGTCTTGAATTGTTGAAAGCTTCTCTTTTGTCGAAGGATGCTCTCTCTGCAGTTTTCCTTCCAAAGCTGAATTAAGGACAGAGATGGCGAGCCAGTATCGAATTACAAAAAAAGGAGTTGATGGGCGCTCTTCAATTTCTAAATTTACTATGTCTGTGAGGAAGTAATTAGAAAATAAGTTGGAGAAGTTTAATTTTGTTGTTGGACTGCAATGATGATCATTCATCTTCCCTTTGAAGATGCTTGAC
>Ga0307518_10004360_pt1 | contig 10150 bp, 9 predicted proteins | sample 25_EM_MG_FD_203889 | JGI IMG/M metagenome (GOLD analysis project Ga0307518, IMG submission 203889) | Populus trichocarpa ectomycorrhiza microbial communities from riparian zone in the Pacific Northwest, United States - 25_EM | ecosystem: Host-associated > Plants > Roots > Unclassified | place...
ATCTAGTTAGTATTTGACTGGCACTTTGGGGCAAGTTGGATAAATTTTTTTCAGCAAAAACAAATATACAAGCTTTTTTAAAGCATCTTTTGACAAGGAAAATTATAATTATAAATTAGAAAGTTTATGAAAGAAGTTGAAATCTATTTGTGCCAATAAATATATAAAAAAATGTTAACATATTTATTTTATTTGCTTCATTATATGTTTGATAAAAAAAGTTCAACACAAAATAATAAATATGTAAATATTGTTAATAAATTTTTTGACGTCGAATAAAAAATATAAATATGAATCAAAAAGTCGATGTTTATAAATAATAAAATAAAACGAGAACATAAAGACTTGTAGGGTCTCAAGTTAATTTCTAACATGATAGAAAAATGAGACAGTGTTGTAGTGCATTTCATTGTATCATGATTGTAAACCCTAGGCCTAAAAATCAACAAGTTAGTGTTAAATAGGGTAATTTCTAATTAAGAAATGATAAATTAGGAGGAAAATTATTGTAACTTGGGACCAACATTCTTGTTAAATTAACTTAAATTTCAAATGAGATAAAGTAATAAAATCAGTATGCAAAATGTTAATTAGTGATAAATCGCGTAAAATAAGGTAAAATAATTATTTTCAAGGAATAATTTTTGTAAATTTGGGTGAGAATATTTATAAAAAAATAGAAGGAAAATCCAAATAAATTAATGTATAACTTTACACGTAAAAAATGTTAACCGCTGGTATAAGTTTCGCGTACATTCTTGTAGTTTTAACCAAAATGGAAGGAAATATGAGGGAAATATTTTTATTATCAATATAGATGAAAATCTTCAATGAATTAATTTGAAAATCTTGATGATTTAAGTAAATGAAATAGTACACAAATTATAATTTTGGCGTGACAATTACTTATTGTCTAGTTTTATGATATCAAGCATAACTTTTAATTCAATAATTAGATCGGGTTAAAATTTAATAAGGAGTCTTCTGATATATTGTTCTATCTTGGGTTAAAATTTCAAGGCAATCAGAGTTTAAGAAGGTTTTTTTGAGAGTATCAATAATTAGACAAAAATACAAAAAATAATACATGAACTCATTTATAGCATTGTTGTAATTTTATCAGAAATCTTCCCTCACTGGCATTGTTCATGCTGAAAGCCCCTAAAAGAGAAAAGGGGCACAAATTATTCATTTTCTCTTACAAAACTTGATGTTCTCTTTCAAATTTAAGGAATAGGAAGCGTTGAGAGGAACTTTTACTAGGAAAAACCACTCCAAATCTACTGAGGATAGGAGGTTTTGAGAAAAATCAAGTCAGAAAAAGTGCGGCTTAGAGAGAAAAACTAAGAAAATTGAAAGAAGAAAAAGATGGTGTGGTAGATATTCACCAAGAAGGCATTTGAAGCATACAAAATCTACTGGTAAAGTATTTTAGATCCATTTATCCAATTAGTTCAAATAAAGTTAGATGAATTTTGATATAAAAAAATTCTTAAACTTTGATCTAGGGTTCTTAAATGGAAATTAAGGAAAATGTAAAACTGATTTAATTGGATTCAATTGGGATGAAATAGGTTATAAATAGTGAAAAAGGAAACTTGGCGAAATAGGGAGGAAAAAAGAGTATGTATTAAATGTGTATTGATATGAAGATGATGAATGGACATTACTTAATCATTTTGATAAGTTGTAATTTAATTTTAATGCACTTTGATTTAAGGAATTTTTAGATTAATTGTGAGAATTGTTAGATTGTTGTGTTTTTGGGTTAGTGAAGAAGTAATAAATGTATTAGTGTAAATTATGGTGAGAATAAAAATAAAGTACTAAAGAAAAATGATTTTTTAAGGTCAGCCATCTAAAAGGTTCTAGGAAAGACTTGATAGTTCAGTGTACATATCTCATGACAAACATTTACATATTAGTTTTAAATATTTTTTATATCTCGGTTTATAAAAACAATTGTTTTTTTTTTCGTAAAGAAAAAAACATAATATATATCAATTTTCATGACTCTAATAAATTTTCAGTATTTAAAAAAGTATCGATCAGGAATATTTTAGGAACAATACTTTGATGCAATAGAAATCCTATAATTATAATAACTTCATAATTTTATTTGTAAAATATTTTTATTTCATAGGCTTTGTTTTTATTCTAAATATATAAATTAAATATTAGATTCATTAATCTAATATTATATAAATATTAAAAATAAATTAAAATTTTATTAATAATAAATATGTATTTATAGTAATACCACATGTAATTAAGCATATTAAACTAACAGGAATATTTTAGGCTTTGTTTTTTTCGGTAGTCTTGTTTTATAATTCTATATTGCATTTTGTAGCTCTTGTGTAGTAAAGGATACAGTAATGCATTTTATAGTTTTATAGTACATTTTTGTAGTTTTGGAGTATGCATTACCCCTCTCTCTCTCTCTCTCTCTCTCTCTCTCTCTCTCTCTGCGCAAGAGCATTCGTCTACCCTTCATTGTCTTTTATTTTAGTGCTTTCTCAGTTTTTTTTTCTTGGGTTATGAGTTAGAAGGTTAATCAATTGCCGAGAGAGCTAAAAGGTCAAGGAATTAAAGCTCAGTTACTTGAACATGCTTTTCCCGGAAATTGAACATGACTTTTGGCACACCATACCTGCATGGGTTCAATTCTGCTCCTTTAGAGCTTTCTGCAGTGGTGCTCCGCCACCTATCAAACCGTGCATGCGAAGCTGCCTTTATCATCCAGTGGTTTGAAATGAAAAGCACATCAATTCATACATTTTCTGAGGCCTTGCTCCTCATACCATGACGAGACACCAAATTGTTGATAAAGGGTGTGTCCCCTCCGATAAAAGGGTTGCCTTGGACACCACCTCGCCCCCACAATCTGTGCAGTAATCAATTCATAACTTCAAAAGGCAATCCACTACCCTCACAAAGGTTTTCAGCTTTTTGCTTTTGTGCCATCGGAAACCAAAAGAGAACCCTCTACTGCTGCCCCATGTCCTCCGGTCCCTCGTAAGTCATCCTCAAACAAAACTCAGCCTTGCCTCTTCAACTGGTTGTGATCACATGCCATCCATTTCGTGAGAAAACAAGCAAAATAAATGAAATCAGTGAAGGGAAGATTCCTAAAGAAATTGAATTTCATTCCAAGTATAAGCACACTGAAACAAGGTCTAGTTTCCCATCTGAACTCCTCAGAAAACTTTTCTGATCAGAGCTTGCAGATACCACCAATTTACATACAAAAGGATCACAAGAAAGACAGTCTATCTGGTGATTTTGGTGTGTCAAAGCAAAAACCAGAATCCAAAGATGAAGAACTGGACTTGGAAATTAATCTCTTCGACAAGGTGAACATCACACCCTCCATAGTATCCAATGACAGATTATCTGTAATGGACAGTCCTGAGGCCCCAGTCGCTACAGATACCAACGTGGAGCAATACACGGGAAATGAAGCTGAGAAAGAGATTGAAGGACACCCATCTCTCTCAGATTTTGAAGAGATATGTCTTCCCGGAGGAAGTCAGGCTGTAATTCTCTACACAACAAGCTTGAGAAGTATAAGAAAGACATTTGAGGATTGTCATGCTATTCGGTTTTTGTTGGAAAGTTTTAAAGTAATATTCCACGAGAAAGATGTTTCGTTGCACTTGGAATTCAGGGAGGAACTATGGAGGATAATGGGTGGCAGGGTGATTCCTCCAAGGCTTTTCATAAAGGGAAGGTACATAGGAGGAGCTGATGAAGTGACTGGTTTGCATGAGCAAGGTAAGCTTAAGAATCTCTTGGCAGGTATACCACTCAATCTGTCTAATTGCCCTTGCACTGGTTGCGGTAACATACGATTCATAGTTTGCTCCGATTGTAATGGCAGTCGTAAGGTCTTTGCAGATGATCAGAATGATGAGACATACATTAGATGCCCTGAATGTAATGAAAATGGATTGGTTAAATGCCTCATCTGCAGCTGAAAGTCTAGCTACTTTTTCCTAGACTCTTGCTTGATTCTGTATCGTATTATCCATCTTCCCTAACTTTTTCCCCAGTTATATAACATCCTGTCTTGTAACTTGAAAAATGCTTGGACAGAATTACCGGTGCTTCTCTTAGTTCTTCTATATGTAAGATTGGAGGCGCTAATGAAATGCAGCACCAAATGTCTTGGTTGTGATATATAGAGTAGTTAAAGCCCTTTCTGCTGCACAAATCCTAGTGTCATTTTCTTCCATTACCTATTTTTGTCATATTTGTCTTTCTTCTCTAACATTTTTCGTCATTCAAATTTCAGTGGCAGTTTGCAAGTCTTAAAATGGAAATATATTGATTACTTTAGCACTGGATGTCCTAAAGAAAGTTATGCATTGACCGTTTGTTGCTGCAAATCCGATTGACATTTTTTCTTACATGCATTGTTGAACTTCAGATCGCTTTTCTTATTCTTCTTTTTTATTTCCATCGTCGACAATCATTAGAGGTAGATGTACATTATGCTATGCAATAAGGAATAATGGTTAGTAGAATATTAGAGGTGGAACCATATTAGAACCGGGTATTAGCAGGAGCTTAAGTTATCAATATTTTTTTTCAGATTAGGTTGAATTATTGTTTTCTAGGATGAGGAGGAAACACGGCCCTCAGGAAGCAAGAAAGGGAAGGATGATGACAATATGGGAAAGAATCTATTCAACGTGGGTTTATGTCAGGTGTGGAGCCTTGTGAAGTTGAGCTTGGATCATTGTCAAGATAAGTTTGGAACGATAATGGCTTGGGAGAACATGCACATGGCTCTTCATAAGATTATAACAAAAAGTCACTGGTTGGTAACAAAGCTAGTATGGTGCGATAAAGGAAAGTGTAAGGCCATGATGATGCTTTTCACGCCAAAGGCCTTTTATGATGAGTCGTATAATGCAGCTTTCTTGCATTGTCAAACTAGTTCTTGATTCATGCTTTCAGTCCATGAAAGCAGTGGAGCAAAACTATTTTGATTTCTTGCTTTAAATATTCTGGTAGTTGTTGCTCGACTCTTCCGGAACTTCTAGCTTTTCGGCTGATTTGAAGTGTCTGAATGGTGTACTCTTGTCCATGCATTTTTATTCTATACAAATGCAGAGGATAGTTCAAAGTAAAATAGGCATGAAATTAACCCAGAAGAAATCGTGGCTCGTAAGCGACTATAGAGCCAATAATCAGCCTTGAAGAAGGCCCGATTTCACCGAGTCAAATAGAAGTGGGGCCTTGCCTCATGTGCAATTGCCTTTGATAGCCTGAAACTTGGCTCAAATTTGAGTTGATGATGATGTTATATTTCATATTCATTTTGTCTGTCTTTGTAAATACCAGTATTTGAATGGTGGGCCTGAACCAGCCAGGGTTGAGAGTTTGTTGGCTTGCAGAGCTGTCGTCATGGCTTAAGGCTGCTTCTGTGATCATAAAATTGCTACCGGAAAGGCTAACAAAGATGTCACAGGCTGAGTCAAATTGCATAATGAAAACTTGAAAATGAAAAGCTGTAAGCAGAGCATGTTTCTGCATTATGATTATGGCTCTGTAGCGAGCAGATGAACTAATCAAGTCATTATCATTTAATCAGTCTTCCAAGGCCTGCAAATTTCCCAGCGTAAGTGTAACGTATAAAACAAATTATTCATTGCGATCAACATCATCTTCTTCACCTATCAGAATCATAATCATCATCATCATCATCAATTCACTATTAAAAACTAAAGAAACAGATAAAAAAACCAATCTCAAGGCTTTTATATGGAAACAAGTGAACGAAGAATCTCAATCTTCACTTCACAAGCCGAAAGAGAGCTTCTTGTCAACGTGACATGTCCATAACTTGCTCATAGGAATAATCCAAATGATGCTTATGGGAAGGGTATATCCTGAACGTGCACAGCTGGGGTAGGAATTCTATAGAAAGCCCTTTCCCCTCCACATGTTGGTTTAGGTAGCTAAAAGAGGAGACTTTAGGCTTGGGTTTTTTTTAATCTAGAAAAGGAACATGCACTCCAAAGAACCTTTTCGTGTCCTTGAATACCAATCTCGAAAAGTTCCTCTTAGCAGCTTACACCACACAAGGAAAGGAATAATAGGTTCCGATCAAATAAGTTGTCACAGAACCAGAATCCTAAAATGAACAATCTCAAGGAATAATGCCTCGATTTTCTTAATGAACAATCTCAAGGGTCAGATTATTTCCATCAGCGGATCGTACAGGAACTTGAGATCATGTGCAAACAAGGGAAAACATAAACGATAGCTCCATTTGGAAGACCAGATTAGAAGAAACACAACATGATCCTTTTCTATTCAAACTCCTCAAAAAAAAAAGTTGAAGAAGGTCCTCTTTGTTAATATCATTCACATCATAAGATCACCGTTTGTAGAACGAAATTTTAGTTAGACTAATCACACTTCCCTAAAATTTACAGTGTGTCTAAACAGCAGCCTCTGATATGGAGGCATTGACTGAATGTGGTAGTGCTATCAACATTTCTGTCGCATGAGTTTCAGTCAAAGGTTGCCAGTACTGGGTGTAGTGGAATTCGATCTGCAACCGATGATGAAGAGGTTTTGATGTCATTAAACCTTTCTTGATGTCTGCCTGCAGTTCCCTGATTGGAATTGCAGCCAAGAAACTCTTTATGTACGCTTTGCAAGAATCCTTTCCTTGGCACATAACCTCCCCTTCTTCCTCACTCTTTAATGGTTCCTCACTTGTAATTGGTTCTTCATTCTTGGTTACCAGTGCCCCCGGTGTAGAAGCCGCCTCCTCCTTCAGGTTCACTTGATGCTGATCCTTGGGTTCTGAGATGGCTGGCACATTCTGCTGATCACCCATTGTTTTCTCATCAGATGATTCCACAGCATTTGGCAACTTATGAATAATTGTGTTGCTGTCAAATTTCAAAATGTAGGCCTGATTGCATCCCTCATAGAGCCTCTCTCCTAATGTGTCAATAATGTAGTAAGCTTCTGGTTCAACCTTTAGGATGAAAAAATGGTCGTTCCAACTTACAATGTAGACCTGAGGTTCACCATCACTCGGACATTCCAATCCAGTACAGCTTATCTCATCCCAAATGTTATCAAAGGACATGGCTCCTTGCAAAAAGTCAAATCGTCCCTCATCCATCCCATCTGGATGGAAAAAACCGATAAAAGACTTGCCAGGGACAACAGCAATAGAACGAATTTTGGCTTGGAGAACTGTTTCAAGGTCAAAGTGTTTGTCAGGGAACCGCTCCCTGTAGGTTTCATTCTCACAGAGGTTTCTCCATTCCAAGGACCCTTCTCTGATGAGACTATCAAATTGGGACTTAATGGGCATGAGACCATGGTTATTCTGAAACCAATCGGCAATAATAGCAACAAGGGCTGTACAAGCACTTTCACCTGCAGCCTGCTCACTTCGTTGATCAATGGAAGCAAAGAAAACCTCAGTTTGAAGCTTCATCTGTCCATCACGGCTTATCACTTCTTTTCTCTCCCAACTTCCTATGGCAAAATTGTCGTCACCAAATTCAGATACTGATGATCGATTTGCATATGTATCCTCCTCTGCCTTATGCCACTGCAAAACAGTTAGTGTCGTTTCAATATAGAAATTCATCTGATTATGAAAGGAATTATTAATCACAAAACAACCTGGACCATCCTTCAAGATGACCAACAATGTTTTCATTTTGTGTACTTTTAATACCGCTACATTGGAAGCAAATAGCATTAAAAAGTGTGAAAGTAGAGGAAATCAACAGATGGCTTACGCCAAGAGCAAGAGATTCATCAGAGCTAAGCTGCCGGCGATCAAAATCAATATCATCCCCGCCTTCTTCTCCATATGCCTTCTTCAACAATGGCTCTCCTTTAGCTTTAGGAGACCTAAAGCTCAACTTCCTTTTCCGCCATGATAAAATGCTGCGCTTAGAATTCTGCAAGAGAGATGGCTCAGAGACTGATGGGGTATAATCATCACTGTGTGAGCAACCCACATCTGACTTGCGATTGCTGTAGTAAAACCAATCTTCATCTTCAGCATTTATCCTTGCACTAGGGTAAAAAGATCCTCCAGCATAGTTTGCAAAAGCCAGTGTGCCATAACTGAATGACTTCCTCACTGTAGAATCCTCCTTGACCTCATCCAATTCTCCTTCCTCCAAATCATCAAGTGACTCACAGTCAAATGGATAGTTATAGTTATCCTCACCATCCTCGCTCCTAACAGAGCACCTGCCTTCACTGCCTTCTTCCTCGCGACAGGCCTTTTTTGCTCTCCTGGTAGATACATATCCAGTAAAAATCTTTACCTTTCTGAGACCAGCTTTAATTGCAGAGAGCTCATCCTTTTCAGTTGAGACAGCTTCTCCAGATTGAGGTGAAGATGGAATGGGTACTATAGCTCTCTGTACTGACTCAGAGGTCTCATGAGCAGTTCTCAACTCCAACAAGCTGAGTGATACCTGCAAGATTCATACAAACTGAGATGAGAAACTATAAAAAATTTGAGAAAACATTAGAAAAACAGAAAAGTCAGAGATTTTGTATAGCAAGACAGGAGAGGCAAATTAAATATGCAGCAGGATAATTTTCAAAAAATCAGGAAGAATGGAGATTGGAAGAAATTCAAAGGCACAACATACACAGAGCAAAGGGCGAGGCTCGGCCACACCAGCAGAGACCATGAGCGGAAGTCTTAACTCAAACTCCTTCTGTTCAGCTGCAGAAGCAAATTCAGCGAGGTTCACCGTTGCTGTTCCAACTCCAGGAACCTTATTCTTCGGCCCTTGGTTCGCACCCTGAATCAGAACACAAAACAACTAAGTTCCCTTCAAAGTTGTTAACAAGTAAGACAAATCCAAACAATCGAAGAAACAAGTTTTACAAGGTCAAATAAAAAACCATTTCCAAGCAATCTCCTCAACAAGAAGGTTTTGAAATGACAAAACCATCAGGCAAGAAACCTGCATGATATCCAATATACCCAAGCTTTTTTCCAAGACAATAAAGAAAGAATTACTTGACTAAATCCAACCCCTAAATCCCTTAGAGACCAATTAAGAATCATTTGTTCCCCCGAATTGACTACCAAAATAGCCCACGAAAAAGAAATCACAAACATAAAAAAATAAAAAATAAAGAAAAACCTTCACGTGCTTATATTCTTGAATTAAAAAACCACTTCATCTCAATTACAAGCAACCCAAAAACTAAAAGTAACTTATCACCAAAAATGAAAATTTTAAATTCATGAAAAATAAATGAAACCCAGAGTTTTATAAAAGCAAGATATTTCATAGACCAACAGATTTTCCTAGATTCTACAGCAAACCCACAATTTTTTTAATCATATTTCAATGGATAAGAAGACAACACCCGTAAAAGATCTTGAAAAGAAGATTAAATTTCTATGGAAAAAAAAAACTCACATTGAAGACAGTGAAAGAGATCTCCCAGGGATGAAACACATTTTCTTTATGAGCAGACAAAGTACATAAACTCTCAAACTCCTCATCCCACTCCACCAAAACGCCACCGTTTTCCCCTTCACCACCGCCACCATAAACATCCACTTCTTTCGTAAAATCCCTCTTCACAACCGTCCTCCTCAATGAACTCAACGCCAATTTGGGCCCTTTCCATCTAATCTCCACCGTCAATTTCTCCGACTTGTCCTTCAAGTCACCACCTGACGATGTCCCAGGTGCAGCAGCTAAAGCTTCCCGCACTCGATCCCAACCCTCAATCCTTCGCACAACAAGCCTCACCTCATACTTCTTCGAAATCAAAGGTGGCCATGGCCGCCACCTCATCATCTTCACCACCATTCCTCAGAACAAAACAAAAACCTCCAAAAAAATTATCGTAAGAATATTCAAAAATGTCTCTCCATTCCTCTATAATGCCCACATAATCTCGTCAATAATAATAATAATAATAATAATAATAAAGAATCTTTATAGTTGTTTGAAGCAAAATCAGATATGCCGAAGAGAAAAGGAAGGGATACGCCGTTATTTAGGGAGGGGCTTGAGAGGGGGGGGGGGGGGGGGGGGGGTTTTTTTTTTTTTTTTTTTTTTTAAAAAAAAAAATAAAAAAAAAAAAAAAAAAAAAAAAAAAATGTTTATAATTTTTT
>Ga0307518_10004361_pt1 | contig 10149 bp, 5 predicted proteins | sample 25_EM_MG_FD_203889 | JGI IMG/M metagenome (GOLD analysis project Ga0307518, IMG submission 203889) | Populus trichocarpa ectomycorrhiza microbial communities from riparian zone in the Pacific Northwest, United States - 25_EM | ecosystem: Host-associated > Plants > Roots > Unclassified | place...
TCAATGGTTGATTTGTTGATCAATTTAAAGAAGGATTATAGAGGGTATTTTTTACATTTAAAATAAGCAACCACCTATAATTTGATTAAGAATAGTAGTTATTTCACCAGTTCAAGTCTCACAAATCCCAGGACTACTGGAGGCTTATATGGTCGTTAACTTCAGGATCCATGGGATTAGTCAAAGTACACGAAAGCTGATTCGGACACCCACATTAATCTAAAACAAAAAAAATAGTAGTTATTCACTTTGTAAATTAGTAAAAATAGTTGACATCAAACATCAACCAAAAAGATTAATGTTTACATTATTAATCATCGATAAAGTTCTATGCAAAACAAGAGTATTTAACCATTAGAGTAATGAATATTGCAGTATAATTGACATTCTAACACACATCACTGCCATGAAATAGATGAGCTCATAAGTTGTATGAATTATGAATTATTCTTGTAATAACCACTCTTGTAATAACTTATCCCTAACCTTCAGATTTTTCAAGAAGAGAACTTTGAATTTTGTGTCTCTCTCTCTGTTTTTTTTAAAGATAAAGGTGTAAATAAATAGATTTCTCACCTTGTACAAAAGAAATGTCAAGAGCAAATACAAAAAGCAAGCTAGAGGCAACATGAGGAACTTTTGGAAAATACAAGGGTAGCGAAGAAATAAAGTGGAAATTGACAGTGACGAAATTTAGCCTAAAAAGACAAAAGAGAGAGAAGAAAATGAATAAATGAAATTCCATATGGACGGAAAGAAAAGAGAAGAAAAGCAGAGGCCATGCCGTGCGATCATCTGTGTCGTGTCATTATTCTCTCTGTTTGGAGAGAAAGAAGAGGATAAACAAGAAGAGAGAAACAGAACTCTGTTAGATTTAGATCAGACAAGAAATACTAAACAGTAAGTGATAGAATTGAGGAATACCTGGGAGGATCATCATCATAGAGAGGAGATGGGTCAAGCCTTTCGCAAGCTCTTCGACACCTTTTTCGGCAATACCGAGATGCGGGTACTCTTCTCTGGCATATCCTTTTGCTTTATTCAAATTAATTTCGCATGAGAAGTGAAATTCAAGAGATTTTGACTGTATTCTTGAAACTCGGCAATCCAAAATTGTTTGGAGCTGACTTAGGTTGTCATGCTCGGACTCGATGCAGCCGGTAAAACTACCATACTTTACAAGTTGCACATTGGAGAAGTGTTATCCACTGTCCCTACAATTGGTCGGTCTTTTTTCCTTGCAACATCTTTCCTTATATTATAGGTATGCTTCCATTGATCGGAGGAGCAGCGCTTAAGTATTATATGGGTATGCTTATCCCTCCTTTCTCCCACAGGGTTCAACGTGGAGAAAGTTCAGTATAAGAATGTGGTGTTCACCGTTTGGGATGTTGGTGGACAAGAGAAACTAAGGCCGCTCTGGAGGCATTACTTCAATAACACCGATGGGCTGGTAATGGCTATTGTCCGCGTGTCTTATTTTGCCCGGTTATGCTTCTTGCAATCCATTGTTTCTTTCTAAATCTCGATTTTCGCTTTGCATTGATCCCACATATGCGTCTGTGCAACTCATATGCTCTGTCTTGAAGCTGAAGGGTCTTGTAATAGTACAACTGCTTGTACCTTGTTTTCAGTAGTAAGTATATTTCTCTATGCAGATATATGTTGTTGATTCGTTGGACCGGGAGAGAATTGGAAGAGCTAAGGAAGAATTTCAGGTTGTGTATTCAGAAAGGTATGCAGATTTTACCATGCTAATGTTAGAAAGAGTTCTAAGTTGACCACCACCTTTTCTTTCAGACCATCGTCAAAGATCCATTTATGCTCAACAGTATCATCTTGGTGTTTGCCAACAAACAGGACATGGTAAGTTCTATTAATGGTATTTGATGTGCTTTCCCACACATATAAAACTCATTAAACGAGTACTCCTTAAGTGATTCTGATGAGCTGCATACGAATTGAAATATCCAAGTCAATGTCCTGCACAGATACAAACTATCTGACCCATGCAATCTTGCAAAGTAGAACAATATCACAGAGAAGGTTTTGTCTTTCTGATTTAGAAGTAGAGCAGAGAGGATATAGAATCCCAGTACAAGTTTATAATCATAATTCAAAAGACTAAAACACACAGACGCACGCACTCATTTTACCTGCTACAATGATTTATCACCATGTCTATTCATATCTAAGCTGCCCTTTTACTGTGACTGACTTCTGGAGCCTGTTGTGCTAATCATTTATCCTGCGATTCTCTATATTTGCGTTGACTGAAACCATGCAATGCAATTTGGTATTCATGTTTGGTTTCTTGCTTGATGAACTTGTATATGAATTGTTAATTTCCTTATTTTATTTGTAGGGCAGGTTATCAGTTATTTTGTTTCATATAAAAAAGCCTCGTTCTGTTTCCAGATTTGTTCATTACCCACATCAGTAATTTATTGGATAAACTATAATCTAGGCAAATTCACCTACATTTGTTTTCTCTTTACTCAAATAAAAAAAAATGAGCTACCACCTGAATATTTTTAAGATTAAAGGAAGTTATATTAACGGACAAAAAGAATTACAAAATCATGTTAGATAATAAGACATCCTCTAAAATATAAAAGCAAAAAAGCAGAATCAGCTAACAATACTCACCCAAATGAACCTGAATCATGACGTCATACAGAGAAAAGGGAAATTATCCTATCCCATAAAATTTGTCTTACTGCACCCCTATGCAATTATAAGCTCATCAACATGGGGGAATAGGGAGGAGGTTTGTGACAACCCTAATTTCAGCATATCTGCATGAATGGATCTCTAACTTTTGTGCTGACATCTGTATATTTCTCAAGGTGACAATCCTTTGAGCTACGTGCTTCTAAAAATGTGAGGCTAATGAAAGATGAAATATGAATTAAGATGTATGATACCTGAAATATAGTCTTTACTGCATAATAAACTTTCCGAGAGTTTTGAACAAGGACTGTTCTGTACTGTTTGAATTCATTGCAGTGATAATGATAAATCTTTTCTTTTTGGCTGTAAAATAGTATTTGCATTTGGTAAATTTTTTAGATGGTATTTATTTCCTCCTACTTATTCTGGATGATATCTGTATTAGAAAGGTAGATAAGGCAATCTTTTTTTTTCCTTCCAATTTTAACAACATCGCAAAAAAAACAAAAAAGAAAAGAAAGAAAAGGTACCAAACCCGGATATGATACCTTGAGAACAGTGTTGAAACATCAGGATAATATTAAGACTGTTTTGGTCAGAAAAGATGCATCTGAACTTGATGCTGAACTTAGATATTTGGCAAGCTGCAGCTAGAAATTTGAAAAACTTTGCTTATTCTGGAAATATATAGGTTTTAAAACTTCTGTTCAGATCAATCTCTTGTTCTTTTAAACAAGAGAATCACTTGGTGAAGCCTCACTAATTTTGACTAAAATTCATAACATCAAGCTATTAACTTTGTCTAGTAGGGATTTGATTAAAATACTTGACTGCCAGACTGCTTTCTAAGTTTATCAACTGCACTAGATGTGAGTAGTAATTATGCCTTCTCAGACTTGCTTCTTATGTTATGCATCAAGGCTCTTACATCTCATGTGCTTGCTGAAGAGTTCTTGGCACTTAGATTTTGGACTTTAGAAATTTGCAAGGTGAAATGAAGCTTCTATAAAAGGGCTGATTTATTAAATCTGCTATGCTTTTAATGGAAAGGAGGCATCCATCTGTCTGAAACAGTATTTAGATACTTCGGGGCCTGTTTTCATGTCTTTCAATCTCCTTCCCTTTCCCCCACCCCAGGGCCTTCTGTTTTGATTTGCTAAGAGCACATGGACATTTGAATGAAAGCACAGCAGGTTGCTGTTTCCATTTTTTCTGCAAGTTCTTTCTGAGTCTCATGATGTTGTTGGTCAATACAATAGAAGAAGTTTTTTCAGTAAATGAAGTATTCCATAATTTCCCAATTGTTCTCTAACATTGGCAAGGAAGCAGGAACCATCAAATTGAGTAGAGATCCGATCAAACACTGCTCCAGTGATGTTTGTTTTGCCAATGCCACTCATACCCCAACATCCCAGAGAGTGAACATCTGATGAACAAATGCATAATAGTGATTCTATTTTCTCAATGGCTAAATAGTTTAAAATTGGAATTAGAACATTCATTAATTCGAGCAAACAATATCAATCAATTTTATGCACGAACAGATGAAGTGAAGGGCAAAAACTCTCCAATATAAGGAGGACAAACTAGAGAAGGCTGAGAGGAGCAAATGCTTTCTATATGTTGAGGTCCATTTTTTTGTCCTTTGCTATTTGCTTCATGTTGATGGCCAAGACACCACAGCCTTTGCTATATCTATACCTCACTCAAATTGTCCTTTGCTAGTTGTATCATTGTTAATAGATTTGCCGTAAGCATGCATAAGAATTCAATGAGAGTGTTGCATCGAAATGCATATACATGTTGATTTTTATTGCATGCTTGTTCAATGGTTATATCTATAGTGATATGTTGGACTCCATTTTTCTTGTTCAGAAAGGAGCAATGACCCCGATGGAAGTATGCGAAGGACTAGGTCTTTTCGAACTCCAGAACAGAAAATGGCACATACAGGGGACTTGCGCTCTCAGGGGAGATGGACTTTATGAGGGCCTGGACTGGTTATCTGGAACTTTTAAAGAGATGAGAGCTGCAGGATACTCTTCAGTGGGCACCTCATCATTCTAACATTCCAAGGTCATTTATTTATTTCCCATTTACCGTCAGGATTCTGGAAGCAGCATCGTGTCAAATTTTTCACTTAATTTTTATTTACTTCCTTTCGCAGGTTTGTTGGAAGCCTCAAGTTCATCTCGATGAAGCTGGAGAGTAGGCCGTTGCTTCTGGGGAAGTCCTGAACTAATCATTTGTAGGTTGCCTAAAGCACGTGGATTTATTAGGTTGCTTACATTTGGCTTTGACTTCCTCCCGTGTATATGGAAATACAGAGTCTGAATGGGATCTTTATATGCTTTGGGGTGCCCATCTTATAAAGTAGATTGCTTTTAATTCGGTCTCTTGCTGTATTGTATTTGGATGGAAGAAGGGTAGGGCTATTAAAAACACGTATAGATGGGGAAAGGAAGGGGATGATAGGGTTAGAAAAATGAGATTAATTATTGAATCACAAGAACATCCTTGAAGAGTGAAAAAGAGGGCATTTTATTTCTTTAAAAGTAAAGAATATGTGTCATTTAATAATCTTCATGCTTTAAACACCTCAATTTGGAGTCTACTAAGATTTTTAATTATTTGGAGGATTGAACTCTCCCAACAAAATCCATCTTTTCCTTTGCTTTTATTAGTAAACTAAACAAGGATTAAGGACTTTGATCCCATCTTTAGCTTCCTTTTTCAAACATTTCTAAACAAACACGTTATTATTACAAGCACATTGACTTACAGATCTCAATTGGACATCTAGATCATTATGACTTGTTGAATCCACTACAAAAACCAGTTACTCAGGACAGAGCCAGGAGGTGGCTAATGAAGGTGGCTAACGAGGGCCTAGGCCCCCAACAAGAAATTCAAAATTTTCTAACTAGGGTCTTGAATCTTCAAATGCATCATCGTTTTCAAGTAGGGATAAAAATCCATACTTTAATAGACAATAGCCACACCAAACTTGCAAGCCATTTTTCCCTAACCCAAATCCTTCAATTGAAGCCTTCTTCCTATACCACAACAAAAAGACTTCAACTCAAGTTTGGATTAGTTGCAGAAAGTGACTTGAAAGTGCATGTTGAAAGAGAACTGGTCTCTCAAACCGAGAAAAAGGATATGAAGGCTTTTCTCGGCGGGTAAGTCTTCTTCTTTATTTTAAAATTGAGTTACCTTTTTACTTTTTCCTATTTGTTTTTATGTTTCAAAAATATTTTTTTTAAAAATAGTTTTTTTTTATTTTTTTTGCTTTAAATTAATATATTTTTGGTATTTTTAGATCATTTTGATGCGTTGATATCAAAAATAATTTTTAAAAAATAAAAAAAAATTATTTTGATATATTTCTAAGTGAAAAACACTTTGAAAAGCAACTGCTACCACACTTTCCATACAGGTTTTAGGCATCTTTCTCGACCTAAAAAATAGTCTCTAACAACTCTACCATCAATACTTTTTTTTATTGATCTCTAAATAAACATTTTGGATTATGCTTGCTAGCTTTATTTGGATGTTCATATTAAATCTTGTGGCTTATTGGAGTTATAATTCTCTTTTAACTCTTCTTGGCTAAGATCTTTAACTGCTGTTTTGACCTTGAAATAAACCTTTAATGGCTATGCTATCAAGACTACTATATGAAGCATTAAATCATATTTTTGGATTGGGCATAGAGGTTTATCAATCACTTACTTAAACTTTATGGCTTATTGAATCTAATTTGATTTCTTGGGATTTCTTGACCTTAAAACTAGCTTATAATAACTTTTTCATCAATAAATCTATAATGCTTGTTTAATAGCCTAGATTATCTTGTTGAACTTTTATCTTTAATTAAAAACAACCTCTAAAACCTTTAATATCAAGAGTACTCTATAAAGCTTTCAATCAACATTTTAGATTTTGAGCCAAAAAATGTTTTAGACATGAGCATATTCAATATAGTTGTTTAACTCAAGAAATGATGTCAATATAGAATTATAACATTATTAATATATAGTCAATGATAACTTTGAAATGTCAAAAGAGTTGTTATACTTCAATATCATGAATAATGTTTATAAATAAAAAATTATTTCACCAAAGGGTTAAATACATGGTTCATCCTTTTGGTTTGGATTTTTTCTTATCACATTTATCCCTACGATTTTGCTTTGGTGATTGTTGTCCTTATACATACAATTATTGGTCATGTTTAGCCTTATAGTTTCGATGTTTGGTCATATTCACCCCCTATAATTTCTAGTTTTAGTCATATTTGCCCCTATGATTTTGATTTTAGTTTGGTCATTACATTGAGGCTTTATTTATATTTGTGAATACTGGTTGTAGGTTAGTTACGGTCGCCGATGATTTTTTCCTCCATCCATCGTTGGATCCTGCTCAATTTGAGACATATTGGTCATATGGATGAGCTCTTCATTCAGAATGATGGAGATTGGAATAAGAGACTTCGACAAGAAGTTGTTTATCAGTGAGCAATATACTATCAATTTTCAGGTCAGTTTTGTTTTGTTTTGATTTAGAGGGATCTATCTGTTAACATGCTTTGATTTTTGAATATGTGTCGCATGACATAATGATGATTAACTTCATCATTTGAAATTGATCAATTTTGATTGAGTTAGGAGAAAATTTAACCTTGCTGAAACTTTTGGTTAAATTAAGTTAGCAAGAATGAAATAAATGGAAAGTGTGGTGGCTTGATTTGTGTTTAACCATGAAAAACATGCTAATTATGATTTAAATTGAAGAAAATCCTTGGTGTCTTTTCTTAGGCATGTTCGACCAGAGAAGTTTGGATAAGCTGTAGTAGAAACATGAATAAGTGATGAAGATATATATAAACTTTAGGATATTGATGTAAAAACAAAATGATAGTAGAAAAAGTGAGATATTGGTTGCCCAAGTGAATAGTTCGGTTACCCAACTTCCAACTGAGGTTAGGGCACCCAAATGATAAAAATTAAGATTGGTTTCTTCTTAAAGATTGTAGGTATAAATGTTATTTTTTAAACAAAACTGATCTCGCTTAATCTAGAGTTGTAGAGCTCCGGATATAGACTGATCTCTTGTCCATTTTTTATTTTTTTTCATTGATTTGTGAAAATAACGCAAATACATCAAGAACATATTTTTTGGATTTTTTTTAAGAAAATGATTTTTGGGTTATGACATCCTTTATGAAGAAATTCTTGGAAAAAAATCTTTATTAATTGAAGTAAAGATATGTCATTTATTATTAATATGTTAACTACATATAAAAAACAACTTTACCTATGTTATACTTTTTATAAACACAAGGTTTATTTAATTTTTTGATGAAATTAAAATATTTAATTATCTTATTAAAATGAATATTTCATCTCTTTGAAGCTTACTTGAGGCCATAAATTACAGCTTGCATATTTTATTAGCAAATTTTTTAGATTCAAAACCTTCAGGTATGTCATATCTTTGTGAAGATTTATATTTAGGAATGAAATTGTGACATCAATTTGCTAAATATCATAATCATTGATATACAGGTACAACAAGCAAAATTCATATGGAACTTAGCATAGCTACTGACTAGAAGGTTTCATCAAATTCAACCCCATATATCTTTTCCTAAAACATTTGGCAACCAGTTTGGATTTGTGCATTTATACATGATCACCTCTATTAGTTATTTTTTTAAAGATCCACTTATATCTAATAAGTTTTATTCCTTCAGTGAATCAACCAAAACCCTTAGTTATTTGATGTACTTGGAATCTATTACAAATTTTATAGCCTTAAATAATTTTATAAAATCAACATTAGATATTGCTTTCATATATTTAGTAAGTTTATTAGGTATGAGTAACTCATCATTTCCAATTTCATTAAGAAATTCATATCGCATTAATGCATGATGTCTCCTACCAGATCTATAAAGTTGTGTTTCTAAGTTGTGTTTCTTAAGCTTTAGACAAAGCATCTAAAGTTATAGTTTCAACCTCGAGTTTTATTTGGATGTCAGTTTGGAAATGAGATTGGAATGATTAAAAAAAAATTTAATTAATATCTTTTTAGTGATTTTTATTTATTTTGAAATGTTAGTATTAAAAATAAAAAATATATATATTTTAATATTTTTTTTTAAATAAAACAATAGTATCCTCCAGAACGGGTGACCTAAATTGTGAAACAACGGTGTATACTATAAATCCAACTATCCAAGGGATAAATACAGAATATGAATTTGAAATCAATACTACAACAGTAAAAAGCCAGACGGTGGGAATGTCGTCAGCTGTCAGGATAGAATCCCGTTGAAACGCGGAAATTAACCCTATAAATCATATTATGTTCCACATGTGAATTATGAGCATGCACGGTGCCAGGTCTGAGCTTGAATCTAACACCTGTATATTTGAATCTCTAACGCGTGTCAAACAAAACCTCCCCTGCATGCAAAAGTAGAGAATCCCTTCACTGACGAAGTTTTTAAAACCATATCGATGCGAGAGTAGTCTCAATCGCACTTGCTTCTGTCTGTTCGCCGCTCAAACCCCTCCTCGTACGGCTACACCTGCAGGTCAGTGCTTATCCATCAATCAAAGAATATTAGTGTTCCGATTATATTAATTACGTATATATAGCTGGTCCAATTGCCATCTCTTGTTAATTCGTCGGTAGTATAATGGAAGAACCAGACACGGAGATGGAGTGGGATGAGATGATGAAACGATCAGAAGAAAATAATAGGTGTGGAAATGTTAGCTGGATATTGAACAAAGGATTGTCGGTGGGAAAGATGATTTTGGTCACAGGTTTTGTGATATCTTCAGCACCTGTGTTTCTTCTTCCATTTGTTGTTGTCTCAGCAATTGGCTTTGCTTGTTCTGTCCCATACGGGCTTTTCTTGGCAAGCTATGCTCTCACCGAGCAGCTTATGTCTAAACTTCTTCCAGCATCTTCTCACATTTCCCTGGAATATTATGGAACAAATAAAAATATCATTGTCGATGATTATAGAGAAGACGACGCATGCGCTGATCAGTTTGGAGGAGATATTATTGATATGGGAAAGGAAGGAGAGCCAAAATTATCAGTGGAAGTCAACAGTGCCAGGGGTGAGATGATTTTTGACAAAGAAAACGACTATGAAGTGCCCCAAGGATTTTGGAAGGATGAGAAACATCCATTGGATGATAAAAATAACGCAACTCTTGTGGATGAAAATGGATATGAGGAAGATGTTGAAGATCAAGATCATAAACCTCCATCAAAAGTCCAACAAGCCGAGGAAGAAAAACCAGTCATAGAACAAGGCAGGGAAGCAATAGTTGGGGCGTCCCAAGTCATGATTGTAATTAATGAGGGAGATAAGGGAAGTGGCAGTAATCTTCGAAAAAAAGAGGAAGCACCATATGAATTAGCGAGGAGTTTGGCTGTAAATTTATCTCA
>Ga0307518_10004362_pt1 | contig 10146 bp, 6 predicted proteins | sample 25_EM_MG_FD_203889 | JGI IMG/M metagenome (GOLD analysis project Ga0307518, IMG submission 203889) | Populus trichocarpa ectomycorrhiza microbial communities from riparian zone in the Pacific Northwest, United States - 25_EM | ecosystem: Host-associated > Plants > Roots > Unclassified | place...
TCTAATCTAACATCCAGTTGTGGTAATTTCCCTATGGTTTCACCTGTCTTGGTTCAGAAGGTGTTTGTTTTTGCGGCTGAAACCGTGTTTCATGATTTTTTTATTTTTTTTTGCTTGAAATTATTTTGTTAATGTTTTTGAATTATTTTAATGTGTTGAAATCAAAACTAATTTTTTTAAAATAAAAAAAATATTATTTTCATATATTTAGAATAAAAAATATTTTAAAAAGTAACCACCACACTTTCAAAAATGTTTGGCTTATTGATAATGTATTTTTATTGGAATATTGAAAGGTATTATCTTGTAGCATATGCATAATTGATTTTGTTTTAGTTTATAAAATAATATTTGTCCTAATTAATGGTTTTTTAGCTACGAACTGACTCCTAAGTCAATTATTTTTTCTTGTATTAAAATAAGCCTTAGGTCTTAGAATAGTATAAATAAAGCAACATCGTAATTGTATTTTTTTGGCCTGCTGGATGCAATAGTTTTAATACAAACTTTCTTTAACTTTTAGCAATTATTTTCAGCTTATGTTTTCGTGTCGCGTAATTTACTAGTTTTATACAGCTTTTTTTTTCCCTCTTACAAGCTTTCGATTTATTTTATTAATTTCTTTCTTATACAATTTAACATTTTCTTTTAGTTCTACAAGTAATTCACTCGATGCAAACTCTCCATAGTTTAGTTAAAAATCTCTATCATTTAACGCACAATCAAGATTTTAAACAAAATCCCTAAAAAACCCACGAAGATCAATTCAAGTGGTTCAATACTTATTTTTTTTAAATAAAGTATTGAGTTCGAGTCTTATATATGAAGCACATCACTATTAAAAGAACTTTATCTCTTAGTTGACCGACCCGACTCAACCGGATTAATCAGGATCCAGTAAACTTTGATTTAGAAGGAAAAAAAAACCCAATACAACTCAACAGTAATGAAAAAGTGTACTACTTTGTAGCACTGTAGGAAGACCCTTCTTTCTTTGTGGTTCAACTCTTTACTAGCTCCCAAACTCGTGAGGATGACAGTGGAGGATTTGGTTCCATCATTCCTCTTTCATCTAGCCCATCCATTTTAGTTGGAGTCTCGTTCACCTTTGTCCTATCAAGCTTACTCCACACATCGAGCATGACATATCTGTTAGCACTGCTTTGCCTCATGCGCCTCTACTCATTTTCCCATTGCCAACGCTTGCTTTGGTCCTCTTGTGAGAAACTTTTCATTGGTGTATTTTCTTACCATAAAATTTCATCTAGTCTTAGCTTGAGATGGAGCAGGAATCTCACGAACAATTTTATTGTTTGAAGTCAGAGGTAACTAACAGTCCCAGAAAGGATGATACATCCTTATCGTCTCCTAGAACTGCGAAGACCCACAAAGCTGCATGTGGCTACATGGGCTCTCTTTCTTCTGTTTGTCCCACACTCAAATTTTCTTGTACTACTACTATTAGTAGATGTAAATGGATAAATCTTCTACTTATATACAATGATTAAATTAAGGGTTTGTTGAAGATATTGCTAAAGATACTAAGATATTGTCAAATCACCAACTCATCAAAGAGGAAAATAAAGGATCTTATCTACCATATCATATCAGGCATATCTACAAGAGATATTCTAGAAATCAAGTGAATATCTTATCATTCATTGTATTCTAAAATATAGTGAATCTAGGAATTGTAATATGTATCTTTTTAAAAAAATACATAAAAAAACTCTTTTTATATATCTCTTCTCCTTATTCTCATTGTGTTACAGGGTTAACCTCAAATTTGTCCATAGATAAAAAAAAAATTCAATTTCAATACAGTACCCAAAAGAATTTTGTTTCAATTGCGTCTCTTAAGCACTCAAAATTTCTCAATTTATTTTTCGGTCTAGACTCTCCATAAACTTTTAATGAAATATATCCAACTTTAAAAAAGAAGAAAAAAGAAGCATCATCTTGTGGGAAAAAAAGGGGTAGAATTTGATAGAACTCATTATCTACATGAGAGTCTTAAATTGAAATCTAATTTTAGAAATAATTTACTAATAAGTGTCATTTTCAGAAACCATGTCCAAACGGTGTTTGAGTTTGGTCGAGTTTACGAAGAGGATCCAAAACAACCTATCTAAATCAACATGGTCGATTCTTATGTTTTTGCTAATCAAGAGTCTGGTGACGACTCACATGATTCAAGGAACATGTATAAACTTTTATTGAAGAACAAATAAATGCACTGTCCAAGAAATTATAGTACATGACTACTCAATTAAATAAACAATCTACTCAGCTACAACAATAGTTCTAATCATAAAAAAAGAGTGAAAATTGTTCACCCTATACTATTGGTTAATATAATGGTAATAAGAGAAAGAAGGAATATGTATTTCAAGCTAGGACATGGATGCTAAGTAAGAAGAATTAAAAGTTGATTTTTCTTCATAGATGAATAAGATGATAGGGATTGCAACCAGTAAAGTCAAAGATAAGGTTAACATTCCATTAGAACTAGAGCTATGAGAGGAAAATATTCTTGTAGTCAATATGATTTTGTTCTTCCTCAATTTTTTTAAGACAAATTTGGAAAACTCTTTTTTCTTTTTTTTTTAGACAATCAAGATGAAAAACTAAGCTAAAAATAATGAAATTACATCGATAACATTTAGGGATCAAGCTAGCGATAGTAGTTCAATGAGTGTCCTTGTGGTTTCTACAAAACAAAAGGCAACATTGTGTTTATGAGGTTGAGCCTAGCCATAAGCCAATAAATTAATCTAGTTACAATAATTTATTTGGTTGGGACTAGATCTATGTTAATATATATGTTTTTTTGGCACTATCTCGGTAATCACAACTTCAAACACATGTAAATCTTCATCTTTGTTTTCCTTCCCTTTAACATACGACACTGACACATTCCTGTTTACAAACAACATTTCCTCGGATCTTAAAGTTATAAGCCTCTCATTCACAGTAAACTTCAACCTTTGATGTAAACTGGAGGCCACAACACTTGCACAGTGAATTCAGGAACATCTTAATAACATGTTATACTATGGCTGAATATCTAGTACTTTCAGCATCACTAGGAAAAGTTGTAATCTAAACCCCGTGGATATAAAAATCTAGAAATTTACAATTAAATCAATACTTTCTAAGAAAGCTAATTAAGGCTTGTGATTGAACTTGATACAATAATAACCTGTATTTAGACATAAAAACTATAGAAACTGAACCCCCACCTAACATGATGCGAACACCTCCTAAGATACGCTAAAACTAGATTTGAATAGTTTGCAACTTCATCCAATAAGAATCCACCTTAGAGAACCAAAGTTATATGCTATGATCACCCCCATTTTACGCCTATAAAGAGATATGAACGAGTAATATAAAATCAGAACGAAGTTGATCAATCTTTTGAAACGTTTGCAAGTACAATTAAGAACTTAGTATGAGAATCACTTAACCACACAAAATATAATAAGAATAGCAATTTTTTAATTAAAAACAATCTAAACTATAAAAGTCTCTACAAAAGAGTATTTATACTATAAAGAATCCTAAGTCTAATAGGATATCCCTCATGGATATAGATAAACCTAATAAATAATAATAATCCATTGAATCTAAATTTAAATAAAGGCTCTAATATCTCTAAAAAGCCTAGTAATAAATAAAAGATAAATAAAGCAATAGACAAACTAATTTAAATAAGACTAAAGTCGTTTATGTAATTAGTTAATATAATCAAAGCCCAACTTTAAATGTATGGTTCTCTCTCATCTTAATGAATTAGAAGAAATGCCATATATAACTAGAAAGATATGGATGTTTACTTTCCAATGCAAGTTGAATAGCATTAAAATAATTTTTTAGCTCCAGTTATGACCAAAATAGTAGTGAATGTCAAAATTAGCAAATTTAAATCTACTTATTTCAATCTTTTTGTAATGTCTGAATGTCTACCAATAGGCCATTCTTGAACATAAATAAAATTATTCAAGTCTTGCTCTTCATTATTTAATATCTTCTTCAAGTCCAGTTTTGAAGAAGTCCATTGAAATCATATTTGAACCTTTTAGCCCTAAGTTTTATCACTAAACCAATTGAAACCTATAACAGATATTTTAGTGTTGCTTGGATAACATAATTCCCTTTCTCATTGAAAGGATCCATTCTCAAATCATCACTTGCATCAAATAAAAAAAAGATTAGAAACATTGAATATAGCACTAATATCATACTCACCTAATAGATCTACTTTGTATGCACTATCATTAATCCTCTCTATGGTTTGAAAAGGACCATCTTCTTGAGGCATCAATTTTGATCTTCTTTGTTGAGGAAACCTTTCCTTCCTTATATTCACCTAATGTTGGGTTTCCCAAAACACATATATGTAGTGAAAACTGTAAATTTAAAATATTTTCAGGAGTCCTAAGGATCCCATTAGACAAATCTACAGTTGTTTAGGGTTTATGAGAACATTACATGAAGATTAGATGTTCTTTTTGGTTTTAAATATTTGTTTCAAAGGTAGGTTATCACAAACCACAAGTCATCCAAGTGTCTAACCTCTAACAATAATCTACACGAATCACTAATAAAAAAAAATCTCTTAAACCCTTTTAGAAGATAAAAACTATTATACTTTAGAGTGCTAGCTTTTTTATTTTGTATTTTAGGTGTTTACGTACTGTACTTTTCTCACCTTAAGAAATAAAAGGCATAATTTTCTATTTGTAGAAAAACCTAAAAACCTTATAAATGAAATATCAATTTTCCCCTTAAATAATATTGTTTGTTCTTATCTCCCTTTCTTATGTCACCCAAGTTGCTAATTTTAGAAATTTATTCAATCAAGACCTTACTTGATTGTTTCTAGGTCTAGAATTATAATCTCATGTATTAATTACATTCTAGTCTTTAATTTCCAAAACTTATTTACAATCAAGTCACACTTGATTAATCATCCCATTTTAATTTCTGACTAATGGTTCTTATATGTGTGACCTATTAGATTTCCTAATAAGTTGGTCCAAATATAAATCATAATCTTAAATAAAATAGGATTAAACAAATTAAACAAATTAGTTTATTTGTTTAATTGATTTATATTTGAAGATCAAGTACAATATCTAGTAGCTCGTCATGATCCCCTAAATATGAGAAAAGTTATAAATGGCTAAATGACATGAGTGTATGACATGAGTGTTTTATTGTAGCCCAATCCATAGTATAATGTGTCTTTGGCTACAATAATATTATCTTTGTGCCTTTTTATCCAAACAAATTAAGCCTCTTGGTTGGGGGTGTAGATGTCTTTTTCATAGTAAAAATACTATTTGCCCTTAAAATCAACAAAATATTGAACTTTTGACCAAAGACTTTCTTGACTTTGTATAAGCTTCTTGATAGTAAAAATACATATTTTCCCATAAAGTCAAAAAATTATTGTGTTGCTGGATAATGTGTTTTAGGGTTTTTGAATTTTAATATACAATGCAATTACATCTTTAACCTTGAAAAAGACAAAACATAAGCTTAGCATTTGGGGGTATTTTTGTACCTTCATATAGGTATTTTGTGTAATTATCAGGTCATGGGGGGATTATTGTATTTGCAATTTTTTTGATTTTTTTTAATGCTTAAAGTTGATGGAGCGTGCTCAGCACGCCTTAATGCGTGGGTAGTGTTTGCGCTATTCAGGCAGCACGTGTGACGCCACCCAGTGGACATAACTAGCCTTCCGCTGTCTTCATAGATGCGTCATTCTCATTGTGTCCTCTTTCATTTGGAGTGACGTGTGGTAACTGACGATAGTCGGATTGTATTTGATTTTTTTTCCTTCTTTTCTCTCTCCAGATAGGTAATGTACATTATTGTCTTTTTTGTTTCTTACTTTTCAATTTCAGTCCTTAATCTATTAATTTCTTATTTCGTTTCTTTTTCATTTATAGAAGTTTTTATTCTTTTCAATTTAGTCCTTCAATTACAATTTCTCATATGTTTGGTTTTTCATTTCTCTCTTTATTTTTTAAAATTTCTATTTTTTTTCTTGACACTTTTGTTGAAGTTTTTTTCTTTTAATTTCATGCTTTAATCAAATTTTCTATTCTTTTATTTTTTTAAGTTAACCCTTATTCTTTTGATTTTTTTTCTTTTTATTAAAGCAATTTTGTAATTCAATTAAACTCTCCAATTGAAATTTTTTATCTCTCTAATTAATGTTTTTTCTCACCCTCATTTTTTTGATACTTTTGTGTAATTAATGTTTTTTTTCTGGTTTCATCTTTTGACATTTAATTTGTTGGGAATTCGGCTTCGTACAATTTTATTGTTTTGAATTAAATTTTTTTTAACATTAATTTTGTGATTATCTTCAAGTTTTTTGTATAAATTTATCCTGGTCTCATGATTTAGGTTATGATTTTTGCATGTCTTTTTTTAATATAATTTTTTTTACTTGTTCTGTTTCTATTCTATTTTTCAAGGTATTATTCTAATTCATCTATAATATTTTTTTTTACACAAATGAAGTTTAATTTTTAAAATTAAAAATAATCATTTTTAAATTATATTGTTTATGTGTTCGGCCTTGCGTAATATTTTTTTATGGCATGAGTTTATTCTGTCAATTCTATTTATGTTTATCTTTTAAGTCACGAGTTTTTTAGAGTGTAGATTTATCTCTTATTTATTTAAATAAATAAATTCATTAAACATAATCGGATGCATGTCTCATTTTATGTTATAGAATATCTTGATCTTGCTTGCATAGGCTTTTCAATTTACACTGAAAAATTTTATATATATAAAAACATATTGAAGTAACTTTTATACCTAATAAGTTTTTTTTTTAAAAAAAAAGTTTATAATCCGCTGTGAATCGCGGATTAAACGGCTACTTCTCGACTAAAATCATTCAATGACTGTTTATGTCAGGTTGCTGATAGCAGAGGGAATAGGGTTGCATGGAATGTGATGAAGCTCATGTTTACCATATGTAACCAGAGACCAAGGAAAAGGAAAAGCCCCTTAATTCTATCAAATCTAACGAACAATGGCCCTTCTTTATGTTGGAATAATATTTAATTAATACTGAGAAAAAAAGGTTTGGGTCACATCAGTTACACAGATCCTTTAATCAGGGATTTGTAAAAGCAAAAGACCAGCCTTTAGGAGCAGAGCAAAGGAAACAACCCTCTCCAAATCACGTAGTTAGTAATTTCACCTCTCATAACACGAGAATTCGTTTGTTTAGCCATGCAAGGAAAACATGAACGCCCCTTCAAGTATCTGTGGACGGCGAAGATCAAAACTGAATTGAACTATTATATATACTACCTTCGTGTGTTTTGGGTGTGTGTCCGGTGCCTGCTTGTGCGTCTAAATCATGCGGTTCGGCAAAGCTGTAATTGCTATCTTGCTCGTATCCATGATATCAAAGTTAACAGAAGGAAATTCAATACTCGAAGAAGAGAACAACTTCACAACTGGCTCATCAACATCCCCATGGCTAAAGAAAGTAATGAACCATGGCCCACAACCACGGCCCCCCGGGTGCCGGAGTACGCCGTGGATATGCAGAAAGGGACTGCATCCCTCTTCAGCTCGAATGCGGTGTTGTAGAAACCAATGTGCTGATGTCTCTTCGGATGTTAGTAACTGCGGTTTCTGCGGAATTAGATGCCGGTTTGCTCGGCAATGTTGCCACGGGTTCTGTGTTGATACAAATTGCAACCCGTTTCATTGTGGCCGGTGCGGGAATAGATGCCCCCGGAAGGTCCGGTGTGTTTATGGGATGTGTGGATACGCTCAGCCATTTCCTCCACTACCATTTCCCTGATCCACCTATGACTCATCATCCCGGGGAAGTTCAGCCACCTTCAATAAGTGAAGATCTTAATTAATTGATCATTGTTGCTCAAAATGTTTTCTTAAGACCTTGAGTTCTTTTCTTTTCTTTTCTTTTCTTTTCTTTTCCGGTTGAATCTATATATGTTCTTGGTTAATCCGCTTGCCAGGACCATCCCTTAGGTCTTGTGTGTTCGTTCATGCATGTTGTGATTTCATTTTAAATTTATTTATTTATTTATTTCATTTTAAATTTCTTATATATACGGTTTGTAACTTGCATTGATGCGTTCTCACATGTCACCAAATCAAAACATTAAGCTTCAAGCAGGCATGCGAAAGAAGAAAAGAAAAACGAGGATGGATACCTTCTTTTCCAATATTGATTTGATTATTAAAATGCAATTTCTATTTAATTCACTGCGAATTTGCAAGCTAGCAACAAGAAGTCATAATTCTTCCTATAAAACGGGGCACGAGTCTTGACAAAATTCCATGTTTCCATTATAAAGGTTTATGATGATTTTTTTTTTATTTAACAAGTTTTTTTTTCCTATGTTTCTTTAGATTTTTTAAAATATTTTTTCATTTTTTAGTTTTTTAATTTTTAAAATTATTATTAATAGTTTATGGCTTGAGGGATATTTTCAACCAAAAAATAGTAAAAAAACATGTGAGAAAAAATATGAATATAAAAATACCTACGAGAGTAAAAAATTCTTAAAGAGTAAATGAGAGAATACACTCAAAATACAAGTAGAGATGGATCACTTAACTCAATTTTTTTTTTTTTTATGATATTTTATAAGTAATAATTTAAACAATACAGTTGTAGTAGACTGATGATAATGTGTTATAGTGGTCGTAGTAGTAGTATTGGTGGTGACAAAAATGCTGGTGAAGAGATAAAGTGATGGTAATGATAGCGGTAGTGATTAAAATAATTAAATTATATTGTGAATGAGTTACTATATATATAAAATATAAAATATTTTATCAAACTTCATAAGTTGAAACTAATTCAAACAAATGAAATAAGTTTAAAAATTAATTGTAGAATATTTTATATGAATTATTTTCTTTTAAAATATTTAACAAAAAACAAATATAGAAAAATTAAAAAAAAATTAACCAAAACAAATTATACAATATACTATAAGGAAACTAGAAACTGTCTTTTACTATAAAAATGACAATTTTGTAATTTTTTTTTTACTGTCGTGTACTTTTCAAATTTTAACTTTATGATCTCTTAATTTTATATAAATTTAATTTTGATTATTTTTTGGTTTGAGAGATGAAAAAAAAAATTCTGGATTTTGATGGAAAAGAAAAAAAGTCATGATTGAATTGATTCTGACCCCAACAAACATCAATTTTAGTATCAATGGGTTACATTCAATGAGAGAAGTCTTATTAAGTGTTCTTTGGTTCTTCTATTGTCTAAGATGATAGATCTGAGCATAAGAATTTTTTTTTGTTTTGGTTTGATTTTGTTTTTTTTTATTTTACTTTTGTTTTGTTATTTGAAGTTATATACGAGTTTATTAAGGTATATGGAGTGTTTTGATCAAAATTTGGGTTAACAATTGGTTGAAAATGAGTTTTTAAATAAAAATATCACCCCTTAATTTTTAAAAAATTTAGAAAGAGACAATTGGCATGTCGTCTGTTTTGTTTTTTTTTTTTCAAAACATTAAAAAATAAAAAAATGTAAAAAAGCCAACCCAAACGCGCGGGTCTGGGTTGAAAATCTAGCTCGCCTGATCTTTTTAATGTTTAGGATCGCTGGTCCACCCAAGTCAAGCCCCTGAATTTAAGCTTTTTTTCATTATTTTTTGCTATTAATTTTATCCTTTAATATTAGATTTTTATTGAATTTTTTTATAGGCGTTTGTTAACATATTTTTATGATTTTTTAATGTAATACAATTGAATTTTTACTTAGTTTAAGGATAAGATTTTAATGTTTTTTTTATGATATTAGAAGACATTCTTTTGTGTACCCCTACTTTATTTTTTCTTTAATTTTATTTAATCAATTTCTTAAGCATTTTTTTTTATTATCATTTTATTAAATAAAACAGTAGTTACAAGAAACAAAGATATTAAACACCACTGGGTACATGGTCCATGTTACAAAATTAAATTTCTTAATCTATATCTATCTCTCGATTTTACCAGTGCAGTCTTTAATTATTGTAAATAATTTTTAATTTAATTAATTAAATATATGCATTAATTTTTCAATTTACTGATAGAATTTTTTATGTCAAGAAACAAATT
>Ga0307518_10004363_pt1 | contig 10145 bp, 13 predicted proteins | sample 25_EM_MG_FD_203889 | JGI IMG/M metagenome (GOLD analysis project Ga0307518, IMG submission 203889) | Populus trichocarpa ectomycorrhiza microbial communities from riparian zone in the Pacific Northwest, United States - 25_EM | ecosystem: Host-associated > Plants > Roots > Unclassified | place...
GGGAAATAATGTATTTTGGTTGTCACTAAGTGCATTCATGCCTTAATTCTCAGGAAAACAGATGCAAAATGACATTGTGATTGCTACAAAGTTTGCAGCATACCCGTGGCGTCTGACACCGGGGCTGTTTGTGAAAGCTTGCAAGTAAACATCTCTAACTATTCTGTTTTCTGTCTCATGTAGTGCGTGCTTTCTCATTTTTTTTCTTCAAAAACTTGAATGCATGTTTCCCTGAAGACACTCAGCTTTATCATGTTCAATATGAACTGAAATGGCTTTGAATGGTTTTTGTCTCGCTAAAATAGTTTCCTATAAATAATATATTGAACTGTAGGATACAACATGCATATTTGTAATTCTTAAACAAATAATTGATCTGCAAGAAACAAATGATTCTTGAATTGTAGGATACATGGATTCTAAAAAAACTACAAGTGGCAATAGACTTGACGTGGGATGGCAATATGGTATAAATGTTGACAAGAATTCAAGAAGTTTGGATATTTGTATTGTTTATTTTACTATGGACATGTATGAATTTTTATTTGAATTATCTATTTTAAGATGTTTGGATATTTGTATTGTTTATTTTACTTTTATTTGAATTATGTATTTTAATATGTTTGGATATTTGTATTGTTTAAAATATTTTACTTGCGATTTTACGATTTTAATTAAAATATTTTACTTCCGATTTTACGATTTTTAGTTAAAAATTTTTACTTCCGATTTTACAATTCGAGTTTACGAGTCGAGTATAAATTGTATGTTCCGTGTCGTGTCAAAAAAGCGTTTTTGACAACCTTGGCAGAGAGGTGCTAAACACACCATCCACATACTGACGCGTGCTATGCACACACCACTAACTTTTATTTTTTTTAATTATTTTCTTTATTTGTCAAAAGACCCAAATTGCTCCTTATCTTATCACATAATAACCAAAAAACCCTTATGAAACGACGAAAAGCTCCTTGAGACCAATTTTAAGTTTTTAGCTACTAACGATAATTTGTTCATTTTGTGTTTTTGTTTTTTATTACCTTCAATGCTCAGTGAAGGATCAAATTGCCCCTCGTTTAACATGAAACCTACGTAAAAACTATTTAAAAATTCAAAAGTGCCCCTTGACTCTAGTTTTTTTTTTTAAAGGTGTTTTAATTGTTTCACCGTACAATCTAAAAGATAAAATATTTATTTTTTCCCGATCAATTTAATAATGACCGATGTCCCTGGTAAAAAGACAAAAGCACCCCCAATTATCGGTTTTTTTTTTTTTTTTTTTTTTGAATAGAGAGGCAAACCCGTTAAATCACTGTTCAAGTTAAATTAATGAGCTCCTTTGGTTTTTTGAATCCACAGTGTTTGCTTCAGGTTAAAAGAACAAGACATCAATGAGCTCTTTTAGTTTTTTCCCTCGCAACAAGATTCATTAGTGTCCTCTCTTTCGGGTAAGATTCGGTAGAAATAAGTCAAATAACATACAGTGCATCTTTATACATGCGAGGATGGCAGGAGGCATGGATATTTCGTAAAACCCCAATTTCATACTGGGTACTTTTCAATTATACATACGAGCCTGGTATGACCCAATACGTATCAGATACATAAATAAGAAAAAAAATAATTATCGACGAGGACACAGCATCACAGGTGAACGATACAACTAGAAATTAACTGGAAAATTCCAAAAGATTGACTAAAATATATGAGGATTTTTTGAGTAAATTCTAGACAGAACAAGTTATTAACAAATATAATAAAAGATATTTAATAATTCCTCACACCTTACGGGCTAATTACTAGTTTAGAGACTATTTTATAATTGAATAATAAATATGATTTAAAAGAAAGTATATTACAAACAAGAAATGTTTAGCACGCAACCAGCACGAAGAATTCCATGAAAATGTCGCTTTCACTCCAATGTCTACCTTTTCAATGTATTTATACACACATGTACGCTCCTAGTAATTTTACACAGATGTAATAAAAAAGGAACCAACCTTTCATCACCACTGCCAGTTGTTATAAATATCTGGGAAAAAATCCCCGTCTTCCCAGTGCCCTGCTCCACTCAACTCGGCTCCCCTCCATGACTATACCGAGTGCATAAAAAGATCAACAAAATCAGAGAGAAGATCTAAGAAAAATGTCGGCAGTTAGCGTAGAGCCTTTCCTTCGATACTCTCGCTTTGAAAAGCCCGGATATGCTCGTAGCAGGAGAAAGGCTGCTATAACTGTCACTACTGCTGCTCTCATCAAATCTCCTTCGTCTTTTAATTGTTGCTGTTCACTAATACCAAGACGAAAACTCCTGTCAAATGCCTCCTACTTCCCTTTTCTTGACCTTCATAGGGTCAAAACCCACACGGCTAGAGCTAGCTCCACCGATACGGCTCTTGTTGAGTCCACTAATGATGTCGTATTCAAAGAGACCTTCCCTCTTTCGCGTACTGAAATGACTGAAGGAAAGATTTTTGTAAGATTAGATCAGAGTAAGGCCAAGGAGAAGGAGGATCAATGGCAGCAGCTTACTGTAGGGTGTAGTCTTCCAGGGAAATGGATTCTTCATTGGGGTGTTTCTTATGTCGATGATACTGGCAGTGAATGGGATCAACCTCCTGAGAATATGAGACCCCCTGGTTCGATTCCTGTAAAGGTAAATCTTATTTATTTATTTATTGAATTCCAATGGCCATGGCACTTGACCGTCACTGGCTGGAATGTAATGTAACGTTTTGCTTTTGCAGGACTATGCCATAGAGACGCCGTTAAAGAAGGCATCAGAAGGAGATAAGTTTCACCAAGTGAAGATAGGGATTGATCCCAAAAGTCCGGTTGCAGCCCTGAATTTTGTTTTGAAGGTTTTGAGTTTAGCATGCTGCTTTTTTTTTCTTTGTTTTTTTTTTCACTTGTCCTAATTATTTTTCAATTTTATGCTGGTGGTAATAATTCTCTCTCTCTCTCTCTCTCATTTTTGTGGGGGATTGCGGTGGCTGGCTGGCACAGGATGAAGAAACTGGAGTTTGGTATCAGCACAAAGGGAGAGATTTCAAGGTGCCTCTTGTGGACTGCTTGCTCGATTCTGGCGGTGGAAACGTCATAGGAGCAAAGGGGGGCTTTAGTATGTGGCCAGGTTATAAAATTAATCACTAGTATTATTTTCATATGCTGCTGCTATTTACATGATCTCTTTTCTTTCCCCATGTTTTGTACTACAGATTTGTTACCATTTGCGAACAACATGCGTCCGTGTTTATGGATTTGGTTTTTTAACAAGATTTTTTCTAAAACTATCACAGAGGATGGTCCTAATCAGAGATACTAATCTGATTGATCCAGAGGAAGGAAAATCCCAAGTAAAATTTGATCACCATGTGGATGAATAGGATTTCTGGAAAACTAGAAATCGGATTAGTGTAACTTTCCTTTGCCTGTTTTCCATTATAGACATACAGAATTGCTGAATAGTGAATCAAATCATTTTAGTTTCTAGTCTTTTTCCTGTTCTTCACTTTCCTTTTCCACATAAGTTGCAAACTGGCATAGTTCAATGCTACATTGCTAATCTCCCATAGTTTGTTAAGTACTCTGTTGCCTGATTTCATCGTTTACATAAATCTTGGTTGAATTAGAAATCGACTGGGAAAATAAATCAGGTGGCATACTTGTGGCTAAGTTGTAGATCCCAAACTCATGCTTGCTATTATGTTGGCGGTTAGTTGGGTCATGAGTAGGTGGTCTATGATTTCTGTTTGCTCCTCTCTGTAGCTCTCTCTCTTCTCCATTTTATATTTGCTGATGAGCTGACAGATTGTGTTAACTCATCTTCAATTCTAGGGGCAATGCTTTCTAACATGTTCCTCAAAGCAGATGCATTGGCTTCTGAAGGTAAAGATAGCAGCAGCAGATCCAAAGACCCTAAACAAGAAACTAGGAAGGTAGAAGGATTCTATGAAGAGCTGCCTATTGCTAAATTTGCCGTGATTGAAAACTCAGTGACTGTTTCAGTTATCAAGTGTCTCAAGACAGCCAAGAATCTTCTCTATTTAGTAACTGATCTACCTGGAGAAGTTGTTGTTCACTGGGGAGTTTGCAGAGATGATGCTAAAAAATGGGAAATTCCAGCTGCTCCACATCCACCAGAAACAACTGTGTTTAAGAACAAGGCTTTGCGGACTGTGCTACAGGTATAGAACTTAATTTACTGTATAAAGAGGAAACTGAATAGCGTACCTGGACATTTTTTCCAGAATGTGCACTGTTGTTGCCTTGTAAAAATATTCATTGCAGGTAATCATGGTTCAGTTAGGTAATGATATATACAAAGCTATAATTAAAATTGGCATGCACTTTCTTTATTTCTGGATAGTAATAACTGCCCATTTTATGTGGTACTATGTAAAGTTCATCAAACGAAGCTAGAACACAGATTGCCAAGGCTAAAAGCTCTACTTTGGCACAGGGACATGTAGGCCAACTGGCACCTCTATCTTTCCAACAAAGTGATGTCATTGGTTGGAATAGTGAGGAACTATAGACCAAATGACACCCCGCAAAAATAAAATATAATTATATTCAAGTCTATCCAGATTCTTGCTTCTCTGTTCCTTGTATTTCCTTGCCATGGCTGTATCATGTTTCTATTTTTTCTTTACTCTGTTTTATTGGGCAACATTTGTATACTAATTGAAACATATCAAGAAAATTATTTTTCTTACAAGTGCATGTCAACTTTCCTGATTGATTCTTATTTTTCACTTATATACTTTATCATTGGAAGTTTAATTTATTAAACATGCACATAAATCTTCACTCACTTTATATTAGGTCCAATTGTTCCACTAGGCTTGTAGATTTTTTAATGATCTAATATTAAGGATAAAGAAAATTACTGGTAACTAACACAACTCTCTGCTATCTATCACAAACATAACCTGCATTCATCTGTTGTTTTCATCATTCTTTTTCCTCCTCCAATGTTGACTCTCCCTTTTTGCATAGAAATGGGATAAGGTGAAGTGTTTTTCTCAATTACAAAAAATAAAGGAAAATACCCACTGCCAAGAACACAATTATGTTTTTATTGTGGGCTTTGTAGCTGCTCTTTTACTTCTTATTCTTCCCCCTTTTCACTCTTTAGTGGCAGTGGATAGTTTAGCTGGAAGTTCAGAAAGATAGGCCTTACATCAAGTGGATGTAGAGGATATTGTCAAATTTTCTATTTAGTACTCACATACACTCAAATGTTTGTATAAATAGACATGATACACCATCATATATGGGTTGGGCTGGAAGCATTATTTGGCTTGTAATTTACCTTTTAGCATGCATCATTCGTTACTTGTGTTTTCCATTGATAATTTGAATTTGGGGTATCTTGATGGTTGGTATTGTCGGCTTATCTATTTTAATGTTAAGAATTCTTATTTCTTGCTTTTACTTTGTCACTTAAATGGCCATCCCATTTTGCAGGCAAAAGAGGATGGAAATGGACGTTCAGGGTCATTTACTTTGGACGAAGACCTTGTAGGCTTCCTTTTCGTTCTCAAGCTAAATGATAGCACTTGGTTGAATTGTATGGGAAATGATTTCTATATCGCTCTCCCAATCTCAAGTAGCATTCCTGCTGTATCAGGAGCCGGACAATCTGAAGTTGCACCAGTATCTGAAAACACTGTAGGAGCAGATCAAGAAGTTTCTCATGCTATATATACTGATGGTATAATTAATGAAATACGGAGCTTAGTTAGTGACTTTTCCTCTGAGAAGAGACAGAAGACAAAAACAAAAGAAGCACAAGAAAGCATTCTCCAAGAAATTGAAAAATTGGCTGCTGAAGCATACAGTATCTTCAGAAGCTCAATTCCAACTTTTCTGGATGAAACTGCTCTGGAATCCGAGGCAACAGAGGCTCCTAAAATATGCTCAGGAACTGGCACTGGTCATGAAATATTGCTCCAAGGTTTTAATTGGGAATCCCATAAATTGGGACATTGGTACATGGAGCTAAAACAAAAAATTGAAGAAATATCATCCCTTGGATTCACTGTGGTTTGGTTGCCCCCACCAACAGAATCTGTGTCACCTGAAGGTTACATGCCAAAAGATTTGTATAATCTTAACTCCAGGTACATATTATAAAATTATAAAAATGCATAATACTCGTCACGGTCTTCTTTAAATGATTTTCAGATTGGACTTGGTCACAGAAGCTGATGCTAGTACAGATCCAATTGTTCCTTTTGTGTTTGCTCCAGAACTAACCATACCTTTTACGTTAACATAATTGACATGTTCTTACATAGAAGTGAAGTTCTATAGTTTTTGGATATTTTCTTTCTTACCTTTTAACCTTTTGTGCTTGGAAACAAGTATCATATTTTAAGCCATCAAATTCATTGTCTGTCAATCATTGAAATTGTTAGTAGGTTATCAGATTTTGTTTTGTTTTTCTGAATGACAGATTATGGGCACTATCATCATACTGACCATGAAGTACTATTTGATTTCTATCATGTTGTATATATCAGATATGGAAATATTGATGAGCTGAAGGATCTTGTGAAGAGATTCCATGGAAAGGGTGTTAAAGTTCTTGGAGATGCTGTTTTGAACCATCGTTGTGCACACTACAAGAATGGGAATGGTGTATGGAATATTTTTGGAGGCCGCTTGAATTGGGATGACCGGGCAGTTGTTGCAGATGATCCACATTTTCAGGTACTTGAATTTTTTTATGTGATTCCCAAAGTTGGATAGCTGTGTTGCTGTTGAATGAAGAATCAATTACTCTAAAGGATAACACAGTTGCTAATTTCTTACGACTCAAATATTAGGCAGCAGGATGCTTTTACCAGAAAATGCTAGTTGTTAATATGCATAGAAAAAATGCCCTGGTGCCTTCAAACATAATTTTAAAACTGATAAGCAAAAAAAGGAAAGAGAATGACCCTGGCTCGTATTTACTTCTAGAAAGCATCTGTACTTTTTTTATCCATATATTGAAAAGATCTCAAAAGGTAACATTTGTCAATGCATAGTGAGGTCATAAATAGTCATAATATTGTGACGTCTATCTTATCCAAAACTCTAAACTTCTTCGAAAAGAAATAATACTAGCGTTCATATCTGAATATTTCAAACTTAAAGAGTGTTGATTTAATACTCGGTGCCTGAAATTAATCTGTTTGTTCATTATTGTATCCATGTGAACTGGTTTTGCTTAAGTTTTGGATACTTAAAGAAGGCATGATAACAATGGATACATATCCATGTGCATGTATGATACCTGTAGTTTTTAACCAAATTGGCTTTGTGGTATGATTTTCAACAGCATGAACTTCATTTATAGGATTTCCCAATGCTTGCTTTCCGAATCATTAAGCTATTCCAATGAGTATTTTTGCAATTGCAAACGTGCTGTCAATCACCACATTCATGATAGAATGACAGTTTAATGTGTTTGGATATTTCCGAGACAGCTAAGAATGGAACCTGGTACACTTTTATGTGAACTGCAACAGGAACTTGAATATAAAAGAAAGGGAACTCTTTTGCTGATGTTGCTTCAAGTTACTCATTTTTCTCAGATATTTATACTTAATTTGTCCTTTCCTAAACCAAGATAGTTGAAACCTGTGTCCAAGTACTCTTTTGTAAGTTAGCAGTGGCAAATAATATTCAAAATGAACATGTCATTGACCACTACTTCCCTGGATTTTGCTGCAGATATTAGTATTACTTGTGGATTCTTTGTTCTGATATCCTGAACATACCCCTCTACTCTCAACTGCAGTAGGAAAAGGGAACTTTGTTGGGATGATTAAATCAGTTTATGACTCGACTGTACAAGTTTACATTCATTTATGTTGTATTTCTGGGGACTGAGGTGGATGCATCTGAATGTCTGAAGTATGGACGTGGGGGAACATTTCCTTACTGACGCAAGAGACGAAAAGATTAGCATTTATTTGTCATTTAAATTCTAGGATGCTGGGTAGTTTGGTACCTCATTTCTTTGCTGGAAATTTAAACTGTCCTGTGTCACATATGCTTGTCTTGGAATGTTCTATTTCCTGTAACCTTGTTTGCATGCTTGCAAATTATGGCCTAAAACCTTGATTTTGCAGTTAATCTATAATAGCAAGACTTGTACTTTCACAGGAGGTTTGTCTGCTGATTTGATCTGCCAACTGTGCATGTTTGCTCTTTGTGCTTGATGCATTATTTTCACGCAAATGTAGTGACAAAACAGCTTTCAGGACTGTGCTCTTATTTCTTAATCACAATTTGCTCCTTGATGGTAAATGTGCTTGTAAAATATACTCTCGCATTTGTATAACTCCTGGGCTGTATCATGCAGGGTAGGGGAAACAAAAGTAGTGGAGATAATTTTCATGCTGCCCCAAACATTGATCATTCACAAGAATTTGTAAGAAAGGATCTCAAAGAATGGTTACTCTGGCTAAGGTAATAGTCCTCTTCCTTGTGTTTGTAAGGACTTGTATATTTATTAGTGAACACCAAGTAGAAAATATGTATCATCGTGAGAGAATGAAAACTGAACTTCATTTTTTATAACAAAGCATTTCTGAGTCTCTGACAGTCAAACTTGGTATCAGCATCCTAATTTTCTCACTTAGCATCACTACCATTTTTCTTCCAAGAAATAAATGGCACGGTGCTGTGTGAAATTCCTGCTGGAGAAGATCATCATCATGTGTTTCAAATCAATTGGTTAATGATGCAATGTAGGCTTTTTCTTGTTCTTTTTATCTTCTGGCTTTTCTAGCTCTCTTATCTGAAAGCAGGTTCGCTCAGCTCTAGGAAGCATAAGGAGCATATCAAATTTTTTTCCCACTTCTGTGCCTAAGATCATCTGATTTTTCTTAATGGTTCATGTTATTAGAGCACTGGGATATTTTCTCTGGATTTGTTTCTTTTTCCAGGAAATTCGCAGCGTATTTTTTTGTTTAAAACCTGTTTTATATTACTTTCAACCAACTTCTGCTGTATTTACTATTTAGTCTTTTCGTAAGCATCATGTTGGGTCTATGCCTGCTGGTCTGCTGTTAGTGTCTTTCTTCTTTTTGCTCATACCAATCCTATGGAAATTCCAGTTACTGTAGTTCTAATGATGATCTAACCTTTGTGTCATTTGCAAATTATGATCTATCCTCTTGTGCCTGAAATGAATTTATTTATGGTGTGAAGCTTTTTTTTGCCTCCTATTCCCTGTGGTTTTGATTGCTTTAATGAGTGGATTGGTGGTGCCTTCCATATTGTTTGGTGACTGAGATGAGCTACAGACAATAAGGAGTGGAACTTGTATTTGCTGATTTCCCCTGGATTTCCTTCACATGCTCGGTTGCTGCCTTTTCCTTCTGCTTTTAGATTTTGCAGGGAGCTGTAATTTCTATGGCTAAGATCAAGCTTTTTTTGTGCTTTGGATGCTGTAATCTGTTCTGTTTTGGAGGCTGAGCTGAGCTACTAATAATGGAGTGAAGCTTGTATTTTGTGATTTTTTGTTGCCTTCCCTTCCCTTATCATGTTCTGTTGTTGTTTCTGCCTTGTGCTTTTAAATGTTGCAGGGAGCTAATTCCTATGGTATAGATCAGTTTTTTTCACCTTTGCATGGTTTTAACATATTTTATTTGGGTAGCATCATAACTAACCTTATTTAACTGGTTGCATCTTGCATGCAGAAAAGAGATCGGGTATGATGGATGGAGGCTTGATTTTGTGAGAGGATTTTGGGGTGGTTATGTGAAGGATTACTTGGATGCAAGTGAACCTTATTTTGCTGTTGGTGAGTATTGGGATTCCCTCAGTTATACATACGGTGAATTGGATCACGATCAAGATGCACATCGGCAGAGAATTGTTGACTGGATTAATGCCACCAGTGGGACTGCTGGTGCATTTGATGTCACCACAAAAGGGATTCTTCATACGGTAAGTGCTCATTTACATTATTGATCTTAGATTTCTTTGATAAATATGCTTTAAAAGGCCAAAAGGGTGCGCGCTTCTATATGTATGTACAAAGTGTGCAAAATGAAAAGAGAAAAACAAAAGACATACATATGCTCTGATGCAGTTGGTACTGAATTGAATTATTTGTTTAATTTCTTGATATCTCT
>Ga0307518_10004364_pt1 | contig 10142 bp, 4 predicted proteins | sample 25_EM_MG_FD_203889 | JGI IMG/M metagenome (GOLD analysis project Ga0307518, IMG submission 203889) | Populus trichocarpa ectomycorrhiza microbial communities from riparian zone in the Pacific Northwest, United States - 25_EM | ecosystem: Host-associated > Plants > Roots > Unclassified | place...
TATATTCCTTCTTCTCTGTTGTGCTCTTTTTTTTTCCTCTCTGGTTCCTCTGCTTTCTCTCTTTCTTTCTTATTGAATATTTTTATTTTTAGTTCCTCTTTCATGAGCCATGCACTTGGGTGGGTTATATACCTTTCTTGATTGTTAATTTTTTTTTATTTAATAAGTTCTTAACCCCTCGAGGTTAAAAAAATATATATATACTTTGTTATTTAAATGTTTTATTTTTGTTATTTTGCTTTAAAAAAGTAAACTTGTTATTTAACTTTAAGAAATAGGTCCTTTTTTTTCAATCCTACACTCATGATATGTTTGTTCTTTTTTAAGATTTTTTTTGTTGTTTAATTAAATGCAAAATAATTTAAGAGATAAGAAGTTATTAAGTGTAGTGGGATGGACGATCCAGATCGCGAGTTTAACAAATTGACACGAGTTCACTTATTTTTTTAAAACCTTTTCTTAATTGAATATTTTGATTTTAAATATCATTCTTAAATATTGAATTATTTTGAGATTCAACATCATTATTTATTTTAATTTTTTTTAGAGGATTATCATGATCGGTCTAATATATCTGATCATAAGTTTAAATTGTTGACCTAAATTAACATGCGTCAATTCCATATATTAATTTATCAATATTTAAAATAAAGAATTCTGCATTCATTCATGATTGAATTTATTTTTTTTTTTTCCTCTAAAAAACACGGTATCAGTGAGTGTGTGAGTTGCGGGGGAGCGGGGGGCACATGCACATGATTATGGGGTTGCTATAGTGCCAATGTTTTGACTATCGGAACAATCTCAATGTCCATCAGATTGAATAAAAGTACTTAAAACCCAATAACTCTGATAGCCATCAACATTAGCACTGTACTCCATGCTCAAAGCTTGCTATGATTTTACACATACATGCATCGGTTGATTGATTGGCAGGTAACTCCATTATTGGGGAGTATTCATACTCCTGGGGAATCGAGTTGGAGCTCCTTCTATTGAAAGTGTGAAGCATAGAATTAAAACCTGGCCCGACCCGGCGGTTGATCTGGGACCCGGCCAATCCGGGATTGGAACCGGGTCGAGTTGAAAAAAAAACAGAGAAAGGAAAAACTCGGTGTGACCCGGCTGATCCGACGGGTTGACCCGGCAAGACCCGATCAAAAACCCGGTTGCAACCCGTTGACTTTTTTTACCAAAAAGACATTTTTTTTATTTTTTAAAAAAGAAAAGAATTGACCCGGACGATCCGGTGATCCAGTCAAAACCTGAAACCCGAATCTTAGACCGGGCCGGGTCTAAAAACCATGGTGTAAAGCACTCCATATTTGTTTCAATGAAATAATAAATCCTAGTAAAATATTACCTTGTCACAGCAGCGGGGGGGTTTCAATATTTATTTGACTTTCCACAAGCAGAATCGTTTGCGTGTTGGTTGTTTGATCCGTGATTAAGAGATTTGTATCAGCTGGGCAATCTGCATGCTGAAAATATTAATTTGCAAATAATAAAAAACACGTATGAGGAGTTTCACTTGGAAAAGCAAGATCAATCCTGGAAATGGTTGCTTGGATAAGGGTGCCGTGCATGTAAGAAAATCACCTTACATATCTGAAAACCTTGTTTTTTCTTACGGACTGTCATGAACAGTGAATGTGGCTGCCTTTTTCCTCTCTTTTTTATATTTCTTTCTTCTTCTTTTTCTCAATTTTATATTCAAAAAAGAATTTAATCGGACCCTAAGATCTGGTGCTTAGCTCGGGCATGAGTGTGCTTAAAAGCCAAAAGTAAAGAAAAGCCAAACTCTTTTCTGGTTTCACCGAATTTTTCCACACCCACCGCCACTGGAGATCACTTACCCACCTGCCAAATAAAACGCCAATATTTTTTTTATTTTGTTTTGGTAAATATAGGTGTTCGACAGCTTATGAAAATCTTGATTAATTTCTTGAAATTTTAAAATTAATGATTAGGTAAACTTTAAATAATTCTGAAATTTATAGTACTCGGATTAATGATCTCTCAAAACAATCTCAACTCAGGATATTTCCTACCAAATAAAATAAAATGTAAATATTTAGTTAGCGTCGTTGTAGTTTGTTGATAGTTTGTACGTTAGCCCTCTCTCCATTATTTCTTAAGAGCAATGATATTATTATTAAATGCATGATTATAGTTTGTTATTGTTTTTTAATGTTGAAATTTATTAGTGTATCCCACCTCCCATAACGTACACGTGGCCCACAATACTGATTGATCTGGTGGTGGGCAAGAACACAAATCAGGGGCAATTAAACTCCGTCATTGCAATGATGCAGCTGCTTAGCAAACAGTGCAAGCCATGTGCAGAACCCAAATGGGTTGGCTTACTATGATGTGCTCAATCCAATCATGACCATTCAATTAAATGAAAGTCTCTCCATCAAATGATAGATAGATAAGATATGTCTAGTAGGTAAGACAGTTCAATCAAGAGGGGACACTCCCCTCATATCTAAGGCTAAGATTTCGAGTGATGCCAATCCTTGTGTGGTCATTATCAGTTTTTTTTATTTTTTTATTTTTTTATTTTTTTTTTTTGCCTTTTTTTATACGGGGACATGGGAGCAGTGGCTCAAAAAGAAAAATGAAAGGCAAAACTGCTAACAACGATAGAATCAAAAAGCAGAGGCTGCCATTGTTTCGCTCCGTTCAATCCCACCCTAAAATCCAAGAAAAGCAATGTGGATAAGCTGGAGGGCAAGTAGGCAGGATCTCGACATGCTTTTTATGGTTTTGTTGGGCATCAAACACGTATATCCTCTTGACCGTGGGTTCTCTTTTACGATGATGGTCTGTTTTTATGGTTGGCTCGGCGATCACCTGGTGAGCAAGCAGCTTCGAAGTCAGGAACCCCAAGTGACACCAACGATTCATGAGGGATGGCCATTTGTTTGTTGTCAAGGGTGGTGGAGGAGGATGAAGAAAAGCAAACAAGGGTTCGGTCCAGGCCTTGCGAAGGACAAGCAAAAGCCTAGCCATGCTTCCCACTTCCCATTACTTAATTCAAATGCACAGTCAGATTCCACTTCGATGGTAAGCTTTGCTTTTACCATCCATCCTGCCAGAGAATACCAACAAAGAGGGCGGATAGATTTCTCTCCTAATAATGAGAGCCGGAGAGACAAAGCAATGGTGGACTTGGCTGTTTTACAACGCAAACGCAAGGGGGGTGTGACGAATCATCAGATCTTTGGTCCCACCTCCAACTATGTAGAAAAAACGAAGAGCCTGATATGATACAAGTCAGAGCACACCAAAGAGAGCTTTTGTAGTGGTGATTTTTAACCGCTAATAGAGCAGGGAAAGAGCACTGGTTTTAACCACACCAAATCAATCCTCTTTAATCATGGACTATTAAGCTAAAATTATTAAAAATAGAACAGGTAAAAGAGCACTAGTTTTAATCAGGTCCATCCATACCTTTGAGGATCGGGATTCTCATCCAGTGGAACCCCACACGGACGTGTACTTGGACAACACTTTCCGCACATAATTAAGAGGGGCCTCACTGTCGACTGATAATTCCATATCCAGGGAAATAAATTTCAAAGAACAAATAAACGACGAGGAGGAGGAGGAGGAGGGCAAACGACACAACATTTTTCCCACTAAAGCTGGCTGTATGGTCCATGCATATCTGGCTTTTATTACCCATATCAACATATTGGCTAACAATAACAATGATAAATTCAACAGTCAGGTGCTACAACACATACTGGGAGAAAAAAAAAAGAACGCGTTGAGAGGGAGAGAGATGCATCAGCCCGGGCATTTAGTTCTCACCAGCTATACACCTTAAGACTAGCTAATACCATTTGAATCAAAATAGAAGACTTTACTTCTTTTGAACTGACGAATGCTTGCTCATTGGTTTTTCCTTTTTATGATTATCCTTCACTGGTGGCACTTGCAGGGGAAGAAAAAATCCTTAATTTTTCCAAACCTCCAACCCATCTTGATTTCTTCATACAAAAGGATAAAAGATTGAATATTTTATGCGCCTCAAGGCCCATCCATCCCTTTCCTCCGGGGCAGCCTTCTCATTTATGATCAAATGAGTTCGAAAAGAAAAAAAGAAACATAAAATTTTGAAGCATATCAATACAACAAGATCCAATGGGTGGTCCAATACCTTGCAGAGATATCCACCTCCACATCAGCCCCCTCGATGTCTGTCCTCTTAAATTGTAGGGCTTCTGGATTGAATGCCATTTGCAACAACACAGCACAAGGCCTGAAGTTTTACTCAAACTTTCTCTTGCAAGGATCACCATGACTTTCTTGCGGGCTATGTAAAAGGTACCTGCAAGATTTAATTTCCAGCAAAAGATGCCCATAACCACCATCAGAACAGCTGATGCAACTTCTTGTAGCACAAATGCCCTACAAGATGGAAACAAATATAGGCGCATCATCTCTTGGCCCTTCAAGAGACCGGTACATATACAACGTATCAACATACTCATCCACGTCCACATTATCTTCATGCTTAATCACTTCCACCACCAGCCGAGGCAACGCTTGAGCAATCTGTTGGCAGCCTTGGCGAGACAACTTGCAAGCAGACATCCAAAGGAATCTCATATTGTAATAGTGGTGCAGACCAGAAAGTAGAGCTGCATCCCCGAATGGACTGTCCCTAATCTCAAGCTTCTGCAATCTGGGACAACCCTCAAGCACATATTTCAGCCCCATGTCACTATCTCCAGCAAAAGCAACCGATAGGGTCCTTACAATTTTCCCATATTTTCCAATATAAGCAAAAGCTCTATCAGTCAATAAACCAGATACCGCGAGTCGAGTGAGCTTCTTGCAATTCTTGACAATGGCTCCAAATCCTTCATCCATAGGTTCTCCAGTGACATGATCAGGCTGGTGACGCCCCATTATGCAGAGACGGAAGACCACAAGGTCTGGGCAGTTCTTTGACATAGCTACAACAGCAGCATTTGTCATCCGATGGCAAAAATACAAAATAGATTGAAGCTTCCTGCAACCCTCTGAAATTGCTTGGAGGCCCACTTCAGAAACAGGGCCCTCAATGTCCTCCCTAGGGTCAACAGGGAAGACCCGAAGCTCTCGTAGCTCCTTGCATGTTGCAGCCACAGCCTGTAGTCCTTCATCGCATATTGAATCAAGAACCTGGACAATGAAAACCAAAAACAGACTCAAAACACACATTTCATAGCAGTGTCTATTTAAAAAGCAGGCTGATAAAACACATACCCAGAAAATCTGAAGCTTGTGGCAATTGCTTATGATTGGTTTGAGCTGTTCTGCACTAACTTCTGCATAACTAAAGTTCAGTGAAGTGAGATTGGCACATACAGGGTTTATTGCAGGCAAGTAATCTGGAATGAGTTCCCTGAATCCAGATAGGCAGACTAAGGATTTGCAAGCAGCAAACGCAGAAGCATAATCCGGTCCCTGTTCAACCTGAGCTACATCCTCTGATGGGCTAAAAGAGCCTGTCCCAAGATGTGTGAGGTGTGGAGCTCGAACCATTAGACGGTAAAGTTGTCCAATCGAAACATATCGGTTCAGCCTAAGTTTCTTAAGTGATGGGGACCTAGCCACCAGCCTCTCCAGTGCATCAAAATCAATGGGACAATCTACACAATCAAAAATCAGGGATTCGAGGCATGTTTCGGTATCTGGAAAACACGAAATCCAATCCACTTCATCATCTGATACCTCTGATTCAATCAGATCAAGCACTTTGAGTTGCCTGTACACAAAAATAGAGCAGTGCATAGCATCTTATAAGTTCAACAGTCAACTTTTCTCATCAGAAATTCCAAGAATTCCAGTCCATTCTTTAATATCCTCACTGCTCAGAAAGGCATCATTTAGACTCATCCAACAAATCAAACAGATATATAAAATAATTATAAAAAAAAAAAAGCACAAAGATATCACGGCCAGCAAACGTTCTATAAGCTCGCTGATCAACAGCTTTATCCATTGAAAAAACTAATCACTAAATTAATTCTTCAATATTTCAGCATTGCTTAAACAGACCACAAAAAGACTGACAAATCCCAAACCCAACAAAACACCAAAATTTCAATCAGCTTCTAGCTCCACAAAGATCTAAACATCCCCTTCCATAAACACAAATCAAAACAAAGTCTCAGACTTTAAAAACCAACCCCTAATCAAACAAACCAAATATCAACAAAAATTAACTGACGCTGCAATCAGATCTAATAGAAGACTTTAAAAAAAAAACACCGTACCTGCACCTGCTAACGACAATAGCAAGTCCACTAGTACCAAACCCATCACAACAAACAAGCACGAGCTCTTTGAATCCCGAAAACGACTCCGCAAGCAAAGCCAGATCATCATCCGTCACTGACATCCTCTTCAAATGAACCTTCTCTAACCAAGGGTAAGTCATTGCCATAGCAGAGACCCAAGGCGCGAAGTGGGCTCCCCAATTAGGCGGCATCAGGTTAAAATCAGCAAACCTTGGCTTCCCTTTCAGCGTCACCGACCTGATTCGGGTAAACCGCGACATGGCTCGCTTTGGAGACACCGCGTAGCAGTTACCGATGAACAAATCGGATCGGGTCAGAGCCTCGACCCGGTACCATGACCTACAAACCAATGACGCAGCGTTTCGGTCCTTACGTGAGGTCAAGAACCAGAGAACGTTTTCTAAGACGTTTTCAAGGACTTGGTCCGGGTACGGAGCTAAGTATTCGGGGACTGAAGATGAACCCGACCCGGGCCCGGGGGTGCAGGTCCGGGTTGGGCTAGAATCATGGGTGATTGAGTTGGAGGGAGGAGATCTGTCGTCGTCTTCGGACATTTCAGTTCGATCGTCTCTCATGTAATTAGAGTCAGTATCTGATGATCTAGGCTTTTTGTTGGTGATCATATAAATTTGAAGGGAGAAAAAAAAACAGGAATCTTAAAAATATATATATATAAGGCTTTCGATCGGGGAAAGTTTTGAGTGACTTTTTTGTCAGTTGGGTCTGGGATTATGGGATTCCATAGAGAGAGAATTTGATGGGGGATTGAAGAGAGAGGCGAGGAAGGAAAGGATTGCTTAGTTTATTTTAGTATAATTGGTGGGAAGAAGAGTAGTAGGCTGTGATGTCTGATAGACTGAGTAAAGCATCGGGATTCTCCATGCTGCCTCTTCCTTCTCTCTTTCATCTGCAATATCCAATGGCTCTCCACACTTGTCCTCCATTATTGGGGTTTTTCTTCTCTTTCCCCCTTTTTTTTTTTTTTTTTGTCTTTTAATTACTCATCCTTTTCTACTCCCTCACTCACTCATTTATTTTTATTTTTATTTTGGTTGAAATGGACTTTAGCACGAAGTTTTTCTTGGTTTTGCGGAATGGCCCCTCCCTCCCTTTGTGTTTGCTGAATTTGTGTTTCCACCGTGTGTTCGTGTCTGTGGGAGATAGCCCTGGCTTAACCCTGGCTGTCTGTATATTATTATTATTGACTCAGAGAGAGGTATACTTTACGCGTGGTTATTGTCTAGTCTATATATATATATATATATATACACGCGAAGAAATAAAAGACTTTCTTTGGAGTCCAGTATTATTTGATTCATGATGAGAAAAATATAGAGATCATTGGACGTGCAATGTTTGAATGTTGACCTCCATTCTCGAGTGAGCGAGCGAGTGAGTGAATATTCATGAAAACGAAGAAAGTATTGACTAATGATAGGGAAAGGTTGAGGGAAATATTATGAGGGATTTTCAAAGGACAAAGGGGGAGGTCTCTGTGGTCAACGGGTGGGGGTATAAAATCAAGACAATATAGCACTTTCTTTTGAAATGAACAAGAATAGGAGGAGCTTTCTGTAAAGATCCATTCTATTTCTAAACCAAGAGCTTTAGGTCTACGCTTCTCTGGAGGAAAGTAGACTGCACTGCCCAATCAAAATTGTTAGTCATTCAAGCTTCAGCTTCGAACCAAGGCTGACACAATCTATATGGCACTTTCAGATTTATGTCTTTCCCACGCGCCACTACTCACACCAGACCACGCCCTGCTGTCTTGTATTTGACTATTTGTTTGCCACCAGTAGAAGCAGCAGCCGCCGCCTCCGCCTCCCTCATCCTTCCCCACTTGTTGTGCAGTCAAGCAAAACAAAAGCAAACAATATAAAATGAATAACACGAGAAGAGAGAGAGATATGAAATTATATTTTATTTTAAAAGTAGTGGGAAAAACATTGTATAGTTTTAGAATATAAACTGATCATGCTGTGGCAATACTGTAGCATCATAAAAATATTATTTTACTAATTTTTAGTTAAAAAATATTATTAAGGCAAAGTCTTTTTTATTTTTATTTTTTTGTGTGAAAAGCTGTAGAGTTTCGCTTAACAATCAGATTTAAATCTTTTTTAATAGATGTTGGGTTTGACTTGGCAGCTATACTCAACGCTATTGGATCCGACTTTCAGGCATATTCATATATTTTTAATTTTATTTTTTTTTATCTTTTTAGATTTTTTTTCTTTTCTTTTATTTATTTTTTTCATACAATAAAGAAAAAATAAATTAATAAAACTTTTTATATATCATATAAAAATTGAATGATAATAATTTTTTTTTTTTAGATTAAATTGTATTGAATTTCTTTTCTTTTAATATTAGGTCCTGTTGTCACCAGGATTTAAAATAGCCCTATCAAACTCCTCCAACTGTTTAATGGTTCAAAGATCAATGATATAGGAAAAAATGGGGAAACAAAAGAGAAGAGAACTATTAGAGAAAAAGCAATTAGTCAACTGTAAGAACTGAAAGCGAAATTTATAGTGATTTCTTAGTGCTCAGTTCATTTGGGTAGGGTGTGCAGTAAAAGGGGACAAAGTATAATGATACTTCATACTATTGATAAGTGAAATTCAGGAAAAAAACACACACTCTAAGCAAGGGATTCAAAGTTGGATGAGTTGAGTTATTTATTTGTTTTTTTTTAATATAAATTAATATTTTTTTATGATTTTATATCATTTTGATACGATGATATAAAATAATTATTATATAATAATATAATAACTAGAATATTGGTCCCCGCTCCACAGCAGTCAATAACAATTTTTTTTTTTTGCAAATGTAAAAATACTTGAGTTGGGTTAAAAGCACAGAATGTATTTGCAGTTTTGTATCGTCACCTTCTTTACATAAAGTATTTTCTATTGTTGTAACATGAATAGCGCATAGCATAGCAGCGTCTAATACACCTGCAACTAGTTTCTCTCCCTTTAATTTTATTCATTTTAAGATATTTTTAATTTTTTTTTTCTCTTTAATTTTTTTTCTTTTTTCATATTGAATTTTTTTTCATACTGTAAAAAGAAAATAAATTGATGTGACTTTTTTTATATTGTATAAAAGTGAGGTGATGATAATTTTTTTCATTTCAGATTGGATTGAATTTTCTTATTAAACCATGTTTGTTTTTGCATTTAAAAAATGTTTTTTAAAAAAATGAATTTTTTATTTTTTTTCTTTACTTCAAATTAATATTTTTTAATATTTTTATATTATTTTGATGTGATGACAAACCCAAGGAGCCAGACCCGCATAACAGAGCAGTGCCAAATACACCGATAACTAATTTCTTTCTCTTTTTTCATACTGTGAAGAGAAAATAAATTGATGTGACTTTTCTATATTGTACAAAATTTGGATGATGATAATTTTTTTTCATTTCAGGTTGGGTTAAATTTGCTTATTAAAGCATGTTTGTTCTTGCATTTCAAAAATTCTTTTAAAAAAATTTGAAAATTTTATATTTTTCTCTTTACTTCAAATTAATATTTTTTGCTATTAGATCTGGTGTCGTGGCCATACCCAATAGCATTTGAGTCTAGTGTCACGATCAGGATATTGGGTCTGGCTCCGCGGCCAAACCCATGGGTCCTACTGCCCAGCAAAACCCAATAGTGTTAGGTCCAATAGCATTAGGTCTTGCCTCCAGCAAAACTCAAAGTGTTGGGTCTTGTTGCCTAGCAGAACCCACTAGCGTTGGGTACGGTTACCAGCCAGACCCGGTAGCTTTTGGACTTCTTAGTTGTCAGAACCAATAGCATTGGGTCTGGCTTGACAACTAAA
>Ga0307518_10004365_pt1 | contig 10141 bp, 13 predicted proteins | sample 25_EM_MG_FD_203889 | JGI IMG/M metagenome (GOLD analysis project Ga0307518, IMG submission 203889) | Populus trichocarpa ectomycorrhiza microbial communities from riparian zone in the Pacific Northwest, United States - 25_EM | ecosystem: Host-associated > Plants > Roots > Unclassified | place...
AAGCGCAACCATGGGCTCCCTTGACAAGCTCTCTTCTGGGAAAGAACAAGAGAGGGTTCTTCTTCCTAATAGCACTCTAAAGTAGGGATATAACTGTCATGGTGCTGTAGGACGCTGTCTGAAAGTATGAAAGTGGATAGAGTACTGAATTCGACGCATCTAGGGAAGTGAGACAAATGACAGAGGAAGATGGACATGGCAAGTATCTGGGAGGAAGGGACCATAGGCTGAGGGCTCAGGGGACACAGAGACGACCAGAGAAGACTTCTCAATCTTGACAATAGACCTAAGATGACCAAAGTACGTCCTTGACGCAGGACTGATGAGGAGAATGCGCTGACCGAGAACAAGGGGGACTGAGGGAGCAGGCTGGGAAGATATGTGCCAGGCAGTGCACAGGAACTCTGGGAGAGGCTGTCCTAAGAGCAGGACATAGTGGAGATCTGCAGCAATAGTGGAGAAATGATCCAGAGAAAATATGGACTCCATAGTGACTGATGAGATGAATGTCTGGGTTGCGGGGGGAATATCTCCGTGGGAAATGAACAGATCCACGTCGGAACTTGACAGGCAGATAGACCACACTCTAGGCTCTCTGACAGTATAGTCACGTGCCTGATAGCTTTGGAAACGGTGGAGCTATTCAAAATATCGGAATGCTGGTGCTGGGTGCCTAAAAATGACATATGAGCACTAACATTGTTTCTTCTCTTCTTTCCTTCATTTCTCCATCAATTCTTCAGATTCTTTGCTCATTCTGGTATGGGAGTTGGACTGCAGAAGTGTGCATTCCTTTCTCATACCATAATCATAATGGACGTTATTCCTTCAGTTTCTTCTCCTTGGCAGTTCTTGTGCGAGTGATGACTGCTAGACATCAGCAGTCATCTCTTGCATCAGGATAGTCTTCTTGTGTGATAGATGGGTAGGATGAGGCTCCGTCGTGCTCATCCTTCGCATCAGGATCATTTGATATTGATGTTATCTTCCATGTTCACTGTACCAAACCTGTTTGGTGCGTGACAGCGGGTTGACTCAATTTGTCCGAACGTGCAGCCAGTGGTCTGGCAGCACTCTGTATTATAGCTAGATAGTAAGCTTCACACCAGTTGTGAGGAAAACACTTACTGCTGATGAGCAGTGCTGTCCCACGGCAGCCCTGTTGGCCACTTGAGTGCCACTGTCCGGGTGGTAGCAACATTGGGCAGATGAGTCAATTAACCCAGAAGGCTACACAGGACAGTCAATGGTGTCTGCAATGTAACAAGTAAAAAACATCACCTGGGTAAGGGGATCATCGGCAGCTGGTGAGGGTCCATAATATGGCTATTTATGGGCCTCATGAGTGGAGCTGCCTGTGTATTGGTGATCCTCACCTTTTTGGGGGGAACATGACCGACTTGTGGGCGTAAGTCGAGTTGTGGTGTTGCTCTGGCCCCGACAGGATTGATGTCACGAGTAGAGAACATCTGACCCATGTGCTAGTGAATATGAAATAAAATGAAACAAGTCAGCTCACCATTGCACATGCCTGGGTGGCTTGGCCTGCTTTTGCAGCTGTACAATGAGGTCATCTTAATCATTGCCCATAAAAATGAAAGTATAACTAGCCTCCGTTTTCAGGAATGTTTTTGTGTTGAGTCGACTTCTCTTTCAAACAGGCCCGATGTTTCTCATGATCCTGACATTCATCCTCTGCAAGGAATGAACCTGTGCCCACACGAGAGAGGCTTCGTTTACATACCTACATACTGCGCTCGTTCGGTAGGGCAAGATACTCATGCTGGCTGGCCATGAATGGGGGGATCCCCAGCTTGGCCTATGGTGGCCCTGTCAAGAGAAGCTTTAGAAGGGGGTAATGAGGACATAAAAGATGCAAAGTTGAGGGGATAACTGTGCATGGACCTAACACTCAACAGAGGCTGAGAGGGCTAAAAGAACGTCAGCCATGAAAAAAAAGGTGACAAACAGAGCACACTTGCACTCTTCTGGTGCATGGACCATAAACAAATAACTTGACATGCATCCACATGACTTGATATCAATTTGGGGTGCCTGCATCTGAGAAAAACATAAGACATCAAGTTTATCTCCAGCACACACACCTCATCTCAAAGAAAGACCTACATCTGTGAATCATGCCAGGGCACCTCTGCACCTTTTGTCACCTCCTGTTTCCCACTAGTAAAGGACTCAGTCTACATCTCTCCAATAGTCCTTCCTGTGCAGATAAGCTTTGCACAGTGCAGGCTGATTTCAATCCTCGTATGGGCACTGAATCCAGGCAGGCACAATTGGAGCACAATGCCCAAGGGGACATATATAGAAATGATCTACAACACAGATGATGACCTTGGTAACCCCGATGAAGGAAATCTGATGGACAGCATACCATCCAATGTTGATCCACTCCCTACACTTCCAAATAGGGCTTCTGAACTGCCTACAAACGGTCAGAGTGGGCCACAGTGGCCACGGTTGATCCAGCCCTACCTGGGACAAGTTGCTACTGTGGTTGGAGAGGCCAACACTCTGTTTGATGCAGTTCACAAGGAACAGGACATACAGGGAAACAACCCTGCTGCACCTTTTGACGATGAGGAGGAATGGGACCTAGCAAAATGGTTAGTTAAGAATGTCTCACAGACCGGAATCGAGGAGTTTACTAAATTAGCTATTGTAAGTGATCACTCAATACTGCTGGTGATTTGATCTTATAACCTAGTACAACAGACATGTAAGCTTGACTTATCGTTCTGAAGCAAACATACCTTCATGAAAGCAATTGATGATTTGCCACGGAGCACTGAGTGGTCACTAAAATTCATTGAAGTGGAGGGCGATATACTTGGTGCAGACAGGAAGCCACTCACTGAGAAGGTTGAGCTATGGATGCACAACCCACTTGATTGCATATGCGAGCTGATGGCAAATCCGAGTTTTGTGGATGCCATTGCATTTGAGCCCCAACAGGTATTTGATGATGAAGCCTGCAGGACAGGAGAGACAGTTTGATGAAATGTGGACAGGAGACTGGTGGTGGGAAGTACAAGTCAGTCGGCTTAAATGAAATTTTTGGGAGGTGTGGCTTACGGACATCACTTGATAGGATCACTTGCCCCCTGATGCTGTAGTTGCACCAGTCATATTGGCATCTGATAAGACCTCACTGTCCCAGTTCCGTGGTGACCAAGAGGCCTAGCCCATTTACTGAACCATCGGGAACATCTCTAACGACATATACGGCGCCAGCCATCACAGCATGTGTGTATTCTGCTGGGATACCTACCAACTGCCAAGCTTGAATGCTTTTCCAGTGGTCGGCACTCAGTCAAACATTACAGGCTCTTCCACCACTGTATGATGGAGATTTTGAAACCATTAGTAGTTTGTGGAAAAGACAGGGTGCTGATGTTGTGCCCCGATGGGCTTGTGTGGTGTGTCTTCCCAATCTTGGCAGCATATGTCACAGACTTCCCCGAACAGTGCTTGGTGGCTTGCTGCAAGGAAAGTAGATGCCCAAAGTGTATGGTAGCTCGAGACAAATGTGGAGAGTTGGCTCGGTCTTCCACCCATGCTCAATGCCAAACGTTGAAGTCCTTAAAGAAGTTTGAAGACGGCAAGATGTTGAAAGAAGAATTTGAAGCCCACCTTGGTCTGTGGGCTGTGTATGAACCGTTCTGGGCCAATCTCCCTCATTGTGACATCTTTATGTGCATCACACTGGATATCCTGCACCAGCTCCACAAAGGCGTCTTCAAGGATCATTTTGTGAGTTGGTGTTTGCAAATAATTGGGGAGGCCACACTAGATGTGCGATTTCGGGTGATGATGTCATACTCGGGTCCTCGTCACTTCAAGAAGGGAATATCTAGTCACAAGCAATGGACTGGATCTGATCATAAGGAGTTGCAGCGAGTTTTTCTTGGTGTAGTGGCTGGGTTGCTGGATGAGCATGCATTGATAGCAGTGCATGGGATTTTAGACTTCACATACTATGCCCAGTATCAATCCCACACTGTGACAACCCTCAAGAAGATGGACACAGCCCTGCGATCATTTCATCAACACAAGAGTTGTTGAAGCCAAAACTTGCTGGAAGCGCACAAAGTGCTGCTGAGCTGCTCAAATAAGGTCCAGACTAGAGTCCAGTGTGAGTAACTGAAGAGCAGAAACACTGGACTCTACAGGGTATGTGCGCTTCTGGGTAAACAAATGTAAACAACAAGTGAAGGAAACAAGTCAAGGGCGCATCTAGCGCTACAATGCAACTATGAAGCTGAAACAAGTTGGTAGTAAGTAGGGTAGACCATCATAGTAAGTAATAGCGTCATAAGAAGAGGTGGAAATCACCAAAACTAACAAGAGTATCTTAGTGGACCTCGGCATTTGTCATAATTTCAACATTCCCAAGATCCATTTGATGTTACACTACACAACATCCATTCGTCTGTTTGGCAGTGCAGATGGCTTCAACACCGAGCTTCCGGAGTGACTCCATATCAATTTTGCCAAAAAAGCTTACCGATCTAGCAACAAATGGGATTATACCTCCCAGATGACCACTTGGTGTTCAAGCCAAAACTTGCTGGAAGCGCACAAAGTGCTACTGAGCTGCTCAAATCAGGTCCAGACTAGAGTCCAGTGTGAGTAACTGATGATATAGACAGTTGTGTAGAGGTATACAGCACCTAGAGTCCAGTGTGAGTAACTGAAGAGCAGAAACACTGGACTCTACAGGGTATGTGCGCTTCTGGGTAAACAAATGTAAACAACAAGTGAAGGAAACAAGTGAAGGGCGCATCTAGCGCTACAATGCAGCTATGAAGCTGAAACAAGTTGGTAGTAAGTAGGGTAGACCATGATAGTAAGTAATAGAGTCATAAGAAGAGGTGGAAATCACCAAAACTAACACTTGGCTCTGTCAACAAGACACAATCCACCTGAAAGAGTCCTTTCTCACCTGGCGTCGCAATCAAAATTGCCATTCTGACAATATCGTCCCTCACAACTTTGACTGTTGCAGCTCAGGTGGGTTGTCTAATGACTCTGACAACTCGGACAGTAAGATGCCAGTAATCAACAGCTCTGATTCATATTGACATCTCCATCACAGTGGCAATGCAAACTCACCAAAATAGACTTGTCTCTGCTAATGGAGGAACAGCCCAACCATGGCAACTATCTAGATTTATTGTGCTCTCACCAGAATGGGGATATTATCTACCGGTGCACTGTCCTCTCCCCAGCTTACCCATTTCATAGGTCCAAGAAAAGTGAGGCACTCCACTCCTTCAAGAAGCCCTGGAATCATTTTTCGTGGCCAATGCTGCACTTTGGAATCATTGTAGGATACACAGTTTTGATTTAGTTGACATACATAAGTATATAACCATACTGTCTCCTCCAAAGCAGCACGTGAGCGATATGAAATGATTCTTCAAGCTTTGTGCAACCCCAAGTTTCCCTCCTTGCAATGGTCGCAATGGGCCATTTTCCTGCAGTCTTTGACACTTCCCTCTTCATAAAGGACTTGGATGTGAATGCTAGGAACTGTGGGATCGAAGGTAATCCATTTCTGTTGGCATGTGCAGATGGACCATTTGACTCTTAGTAAAAATAGGGCTACAAGTTGGTTGAATTGAGGTCATATTCAACATTGGGCCACTTCTTGGGAAGACCAGGCATCCATTAGCCTATGTGCATTGGCTTTGCTGTTAGTTTTGGTGATTTCCACCTCTTCTTATGACTCTATTACTTACTATCATGGTCTACCCTACTTACTACCAACTTGTTTTAGCTTCATAGCTGCATTGTAGCGCTAGATGCGCCCTTGACTTGTTTCCTTCACTTGTTGTTTACATTTGTTTACCCAGAAGCGCACATACCCTGTAGAGTCCAGTGTTTCTACTCTTCAGTTACTCACACTGGACTCTAGGTGCTGTATACCTCTCCACAACTGTCTATATCATTAGTTACTCACACTGGACTCTAGTCTGGACCATATCTGAGCAGCTCAGCAGCACTTTGTGCGCTTCCAGCAAGTTTTGGCTTGAACATTTGCCCCCTTCAAAGTGTTGACCATGCAACACAGATGTCTTGTGCCATCATCCCGCCAGCACAGTCCAAATGCGAAGGTGGTTCCTATCGACCATATATGTCGACCTGTTCATCTCATCTCCCATTGGTGAGGTGGAAACATGGGTGGGGAGGAGGTGGACAAATTTTTGCTTAACAAGTACATAGATCTGGACCTCTTTGACACTCTTGGTGGCACAGTAGCAATATAATTGTTGATTTACTAGCTTAGAAACCTGACAAATTTGACAAAGATCTAGTGTGAGCCTCTTAAGTTTGCATAGCCCATGTAGGTGTATGGGGACCACAGAGTATTGGGATATCAGTAAGCTATAATGCTATGGAGTACTACAATGGCACCAGGACAACTATGTTAACTATATATGCCAATTAACACTATATATTTTGCCTGAGAGCTATTTTGGCAGAACCCTTTTTGCTGATGAGGAGGCAGTGGAAAGCATTGCAACAGCAGAGCATGTCAGCAGAATGCTTGAAACAGTCGGAACAGCTGAACCACTGAAACGGCTGCAGATGTTGACTCAGAGAAGGCTGTGCTGGGCAGAGACCTGGCAAAAAGAGCTTGCAGAGTTGACGAGGGTGCCAAAATGATTGCAGACATTGACTTGGAGAAGGCTTTTCACTGGATGGAGAACCGGTGGAGAGGGCTCAGAGGGTTGACGAGGGTGATGAAACGGTTGTGGACATTGATGGAATGGTTGTGCTGGGTGGAGAACTGGCGGAAACAGTCTGTGGAGTCAATAAGGGCAACCAGGAGCACGATGGCAAATTGCAGCTCCAACAAACAAATCAATACTGCAAAGAAGATCATCAGTGTGATGAAAACACAAAAGAAAACGTACCTGAGGCACACAGACTGCCACTCAAGGGGGAGTGGACAGTATGTGTGAGTGGCCAGACAAGCAACCCAAAAGGCAATGAGAGAATACATCAAATGCAGCTGTTGAGCATGTGGATGAGGGCTGTGCTGGAGGTGTGAGCAAGCAAATGAGTGCCAACAAGGCAGAAATGGTCGCCCTGAGGCCTGTTGAATGTTGCCAGCAATTATGCATGGCAAACGGCAATGGAGATCATGGAGTCAGACCTGTGGATGTTCCAGTTGAGTCAGAGACACTCAAAACCATGTCAATCCAGTTGGAGGAGCCAAACAGTGGTGGAATACTGTGCGTGCACCTAGGAGGTACATGTTGGCATGCAGGTGATGCAAACAAACCTGGATGCAGAACAGATGTGTTGAGAGGCCAGATGAAGATGTTGAAAGACCAGGCAGATGTGTTGAGATGGTGGATGGACACTCTGGATGTGTTCAACAGAGCTGAAATGGCTGGAATCAGTCATGGTGAAGGTGCTAGGATGTATCTTGGCGTTGGAGACACGAAACAGGCCGTAAACATGATGGATGGCATCAAATGGCTTCAGAAGCCATGCGGACACATCAAGCAGGCACAGAGACATGCCAAACACTCTGACAGATGCATTAACAACTGAAAATGAAGCAGAAATCATCAGGACACATGGAAACAGCTCCAAAGCACCAAACTCACCTATAGGGTCCGAGAAATGGCTGATAGACAAAGCAGATCCCACCAGGAACCATGAAAATGTGTTGAGCATATGCCCAGATGTGCCGAGCATCAAAATGCACATGAAACGACTGCAAATGAAACAGAGACAGTTAGAACACGTCAAAACGAGTCAGGAACGCAAAACTTACCTGATTGTGCCGCAAAATGGACTCTGGATGAGCCAAATGGCTTCATAAACCCAATGGATGCATTGAGTGGGCACAGAGACATGCCAAGCATTGAGATGGATGCGATAACACCTGCAAATGTGACAGAAATCATCAGCATATTCCCAAAGTGAAAGAAACTGCCAGACCTACCTAGTCAAGGCACAAAACAGCCCACGAGCCAAATGGCTACAGGAACCAAACAGACATGTCGAGCGTATGCAGGGACACATAGAACATTGGAAATGGCATGGAAACGACTGCAGACAAAATAGAAATTGTCAGAATGAGCCAAAATGAGTCGAACATGCCAAACTCACCTATAGAGACCACAAAATGGCACCCAGATGAGCCAAATGGCTGCAGGAGCCATGCAGATGGGTTGAGTGCATGCACGCACACGTACTGTGTTGGAAACGACATGCAGACGGCTGCAGACGAAGCAGAACACATCAGAATGAGCCAAAAGTGAGAAAAAACACCCAACTCACCTAGTAGAGGTACAAGATGCACTCCAGATGAGCCAGACAGCTGCAGGAGTCACACGGGTGCATCGAGCATATGCAGGGACATGCACTATGCTGGCAATGGGAGAGAAACGGCTGGAAATGAATCAGAATGTGTCAGAACACATTGAATCAAGCGGCAATGTCAACTCGAAACAAGTCGAAGCAGCACAGCTGGTTATAGATAGTCAGCTGGGGTGCCAGAGTTGAAGAACGCAAGACAAAAAACTTACCAGTGTCATCCTGGCCACCTATCCAATCCACAAGGTGTCCATACGGACTTGCTAGGCATCAACTGCGATGCAGAAGACTCAAGATTGAGCAAATAAATGGCAATCAAGTCAGCAAAGCGCAAAAGGTTGAAATGACTCACCTAGCGCACGCATACACAGCACAGTCACCCGAAAATGACCCGAAGCAAGCCTATAGAGTCATTAGACCCAGGCGTCGACACGGTCAAGTCAAGATCACACCTATAAACAGACCTAGAATGCAGTTAGTAAGGTTTAATAAACCTACCTTCGAATCCAGGATGCTGGGGGAGTGTTGGTGCAATGACAGAGACTATGGATGAGCTCCCACATGCACTGCAATCAACAGGCATATGAGGCACAATGCAACTTACCATATTGGGCAACAATGCGGAAGTCACAACAAACCTTCACATTCACAAGTCTCAAATACCATTCATATCGGTGTCATGCACCAAACAGGTTTGGTACAGTGAACATGGAAGATAACGTCAATATCAAATGATCCTGATGCGAAGGATGAGCACAACGGAGCCTCATTGTAGCCATCTATCGCACAAGAAGACTATCCTGATGCAAGAGATGACTGCTGACGTCTAGCAGTCATCACTTGCACAAGAACCGCCAAGAAGGAGAAGAAACTGAAGGAATAACATCCATTATGGTATGAGAAAGGAATGCACACTTCTGCAGTCCAACTCCCATACCAGAACGAGCAAAGAAGCTGAAGAATTGATGGAGAAACAAAGGAAAGAAGAGAAGGAATGATGTTAGTGCTCAAATGTCATTTTTAGGCACCCAGTGCCAGCATTCTGATATTTTGAATAGCTCCATCGTTTCCAAAGCTATCAGGCACGTGACTATACCGTCAGAAAGCCTAGAGCGTGGTCTATCTGCCTGTCAAGTTCTTGTTGGTATTGAGTGTTTGTGCACTCTTGTTGTGCTTATGGACGCCTTATTTAGTGATTACTTCAGCTCCTTCCTTTCATGGTTCATCACATGATTTGTGGCTTATGTTTTCCTTTGTTTCTCCTTGTTTGCTTTGTTTGTATAGTTGAAATTTTCGTGCCCAGAGTCTCTTCTCTTCAGTCTCTGACACTGGGCACAAGAGTGCTCCTTTGTGGTTTATCTTAACAGTTCTGACGTGGATTCATTCATTTCCCACAGAGATATTCCCCCCGCAATCCAGACATTCATCTCATCAGTCACTATGGAGTCCATATTTTCTCTGGATCATTTCTCCGCTATTGCTGCAGGTCTCCACTATGTCCTGCTCTTAGGACAGCCTCTCCCAGAGTTCCTGTGCACTGCCTGGCACATATCTTCCCAGCCTGCTCCCTCAGTCCCCCTCGTTCTCAGTCAGCGTGTTCTCCTTGTCAGTCCTGCATCAAGGACATACATGGTGACCCCCTGAAGACCTCTGGACCCCTTGATACCCTTCTTGTGGCTGTTCTGTCTCGGATCAATCCCCCTATTAATCCCAGATCTTCCTCATTGTTGTCCCATCAATCTTCCTGATGGTACACAGCCTCCCATCAAACTTCCTGGGCTGT
>Ga0307518_10004367_pt1 | contig 10137 bp, 11 predicted proteins | sample 25_EM_MG_FD_203889 | JGI IMG/M metagenome (GOLD analysis project Ga0307518, IMG submission 203889) | Populus trichocarpa ectomycorrhiza microbial communities from riparian zone in the Pacific Northwest, United States - 25_EM | ecosystem: Host-associated > Plants > Roots > Unclassified | place...
AAGGACGACGAGGACGCACAGAGTCGCGGTAAGTAAGATACGAATAATCGTCCCACCATTCCTCGAGCCAGTGAACGGTGTTGCGCTGTCGTTCCTCTAGCTTGTCCTGCAACGCGCGGCCGACACCTCCCTCCCTACCAAACTCATCAATCTTCTTCACCACCGTGTCGTACTCCTCATCTGAACGTGCAAGGGGCCGTAGCGATGCCTTGAGCCGCTCGAGGGTGCTCTCTAGCGGCGGCACCGGCAGACGAGGAAGGGCACTCTGCTGGGCTGCAAAGTTCGGGATAGGCGGGGCTAACGACTTCCAGTTTGGAGGCCGTGTTTCGGGGAGGACGAGCGATGTCGATCTTGAAGAAGACATGGAGCGATGGGGACGAATGCGCGGAGTGAGACGACGAAACATCCTTACCGTGCCTCCCCCTCCCACATTCGCTTTCAAGACTCTACCAATCACATGACATCGATCGAGTAGCAATCACAGGGATTCGGAGCATTCGGAACCAGGTGGGCCGAACACAGGATGCGATGACCCCCAGAACGGAGGGTTGCGAGACCACAATCTATATTGCTGATCGGTGTGCGTTTTGGCTGACAGTGTTCGTACTCGTTCTTATCAGTGCAAAATAACTGGTCATGAACAACCTTCAATGCCTCGCGTTGGTGAATCCAGCAATGAGACATCTCTGCAGGGCATCGAGCAGACTCGGATGCCACCAGCAATATCTGATTTTTAATAATACGCAAAAAGCACTTTGCAAACGGGCCAGCATTACATTCGATATAGTAGACCGGCAAGGTGGTGCCCTCTTACTGCTCAAAGGATTGCTTGGAAAAGACATGCCCTGTAATACTGCCTCTACAATGGTGAGTCGGCATTGTGGTTCACGAGGCGGTTGAGGGGTGGCCGTCTCGGATGGGGGAAGGCTGTGGATGCGGTAGGTGTCATCGAAGACCGCTATCATATTCACCTTTCAGACTCTGTTGTGCGCTCAACGGATGATGAATCGATGCATATTTGGACTACCACATGGTCCGTGCCAAAGGTACCCCGTCACAACCCCTCCATCGCTATACCACTTTGCGTTGGCGCTGTCATTGTCGTCGTCGTGCAGGTGGTGGCGATAGTAAGGGTCGTCGTGGCCATGCAGGGAGAGCGGCGTCGGCAGCGGTAGTCGTAGGCGCAACGTGGCATTGTTGGCGTTGTCTGGCCCTGCGAGTCGTCCTTGTGCTGTAGTGGTAGTTGTCGTCATCGTTGAGATGCTAGTCTGATCGTTGGCTTGCGCTTGTGGTCATGGTAGTGCGGGATAGCTGGTCTGACCTTGTTGATAGGTTTACGGGCGCTGGTGTTGTGGTCATGGCCGGGGATGTCTTCTTCTGGTTTGTGTGGCCTCTTAGGAAGCGAGTTGCCCTTACTTGATCCGGGCCGGTATGAAATCCAGAGATAGAACGAACATCAAGCAAAGATGCGGCGGTGCCAGAAGGCTTAGGCTGCCGCAAGTCGAAGAAGTTTCTCACGGAATCATCCACCACCTCGGCGAAATGACAGAAACATGCAAAAAGGCTGACCGCAAGGTGAAAGTCGCGAGATTCGAGGAGCCATCTCCAAAGAGGGTGTCTTTCCAAGAGACACCCGGCCCCTCTGCTTCCCGGGTCAAGGGCAAAGAAAAGGCAGATGAAGACCCACCGCATCGGGCATCAAAATTCTCAGTCGTCGCTGGTTCCTACGAAAGACTCTTGTATGGACTCGAAGGCACGGTGACACCCACGGAAACTGGATACGATTTCCACTTGGTGCCCATGTTCATGTTTCCTGCGCACGTGTCTTGCATCAAGGCAGTCGCAGCCTCGCCCGGTGGAAAATGGCTCGCAACAGGAAGTGCGGACGAGATCGTCAAGGTGTGGGACTTGGCAAGGCGGAAGGAGATCGGAGGGTTGATGCACCATCAAGGTATGTATCTGTGTTCTTTTGCGCATGAAAGAGTCGCATTCACATCGTCGTCGAGGGTCCATTACATATCTACAATTCCCGTCGCGCTCGCATCTACTTTCTGCATCGGAGGACGGCACGCTGTGTCTTTTCCACGCCCGGGACTGGACGGTGTTGCGTGTATTCAAGGGTCACAAAGGGCGGGTGAACTCTGTAGCAGTGCACCCGTCGGGTAAAGTTGCATTGAGTGTGGGACAGGACAGGACACTCCGAATGTGGGACATGATGCGGGGGAAAGGATCTGCTAGTACTAAGCTGGGGAAAGGTGCATATCTCGCGACTTGGTCGCCTGTCTCACTGACGATATCCATTAGAGGGTGAAGTCGTTCGATGGTCCTTAAAAGGAACATTTTTCATAGTACAGTGTGATTCGACACTGGACGTATTCTCTACGGTAGGTTGCTATCACAGCGATGTTTTTATGCCATTGCTTATGTGTCATACAGGATATGGTCCTTTGCCATACGATCAGGCATGCATCTAGGGTTCATAGCGTGCGGTTTTGTGCGCGAGTGAATGGAGCAGGAGAGCTTATGCTCGTCGCAGCGGAAGACAAAAAGGTGACTATATACCAGGTTTCGGAAGATCCAAAGGAAGCGCCGTCGATTATTGGTGAAATGGTCGGCCACTCCAATCGGTCTGTGCATTCTCCCCGGTCGTGGATCTTCTGTCTGACCCATAGCACAGCGTCAAAGCAGTGGAGACGCTTGACATCGCCGTCCCGCAGACGACGGGCGGTCGGACGTCGACGACGATTGTGTGTACTGTCTCGTCTGATGGGAAGATATTCGTGTATGATCTGGCGTGTCTGCCTGCAGACGGCGAGGGTGGACTGCAGTTGCACCCCGTGGCAGAGTACGATAGCAAGGGCACTCGACTGACGTGTCTGACGGTGTCGGAGGGCAGGGAGAAGAGCGAGGGCGAGGTGGGGCAGAAGCGGAAGCGGGGAGACGGGGAGGAGAGTGATAGGGGTGATTACTAAATAAGTGACGGAGGATGCTTATCAAATTGAATCTCGATCCCGTTGACCACGTGGATGGATCTCGATTCGAGAACCTGAGCTTCCGTTTTTGAGTTTTGGTTTTCTCTTCCTCCTCCGTCCTCGTCGTCCACGACTCGCCCATGAACGTCTCCGATCTCCTCCAGGACTCCCCGTCCCAGCATCGCAAACGCCCCGCCCCGTCCCAGCACCCCCCGCCCCCGCCCTCCTCCCACTCTCCCCCGTATCCTCCCCACCAGCCCACCGCCCACGCCCCGCCCTATCCGCCCCCCCATTCCGCACCTGCGTCCTCCTCGTACTCCCCGTCGCCCTTCACCAGACACGACCCCGCACCAGCCCATCGCCGCCCTGCTCCTGCTCCTGCCCCTCCTGCCCCCTCTGGCCCTCCCCCCTCGTCCCAGGCGCAGGGCCCACCCGTCGAGCCTCTCACCGGGCCTGCGATGGCCAGTCTCCAGCATCCGTCGCCCCCTCACGTGCACCATCCCCATCCTCCCCACGGTGCCTGGGGTCCTCCTCCCCCGCGTCAGGGGTCCGCGCCTCTCCGTCCGTCTCACCAACCACCATCCTCGCAGCACCTCAAGCCGGCGATGCCCGGCCCAGGTATGTCCTCCTTCCCTAGTCATCCCCAGGACAAGCACCCATGCATTCCAGACCGCAGCCCAGTCCTCCAGCGCCCAAACCCAGGCGCCTCTCCCAACGTGGGTATGTCCGTCTCTTCTCCCCACACGTCCACTGCACTCATTATCCATCCCACAGTAGCCCACTCTCCACGCACACTCATCTCCCCGTCTGGAACCCTCATCCTCGACAAACGCACTGCCGACGAGCAAAAGGCGCGCCTTGCTGCACAGGCCTCCTCCAATGGCCCATCCACCAAACCGCCCCGCGAACGTGATCAACAAGACATGGAACTCATTCGACATGCTGCCCGCGATCGCGATCGCGACAGAGACAGAGACAGACCCCCAGCCTACCCTCAACCACCCACGATCGGTCCGGGCGTCGGTCCGCAACCCGGCCACGACCCCCACGAGCGAGAGCGCGCGCAGGTCCAGCATGTCCATAGGATGTCTCCACTCACGCGCACTGGCGGTCCCCCTCCCAAGGGGCCCATGGCCGCCCAACAATCCCCGTCTGGATCTGGCCAGAGGATGGGCATCCCCTTCCATGATCGCGACCGGGAGCGCGAAAGGGAACGGATGCCACCTTTCCCTCATGACCGCGACCGTGATCGCCCCCTACATGGTCCCCCTTCTGGCCCTTCCCACTCTCACCCACCGCCTCACCACCCACAACACCGAGGGGGCTTGCTCGGTCAGGGTCAGTTCCACGCCCATCCCATGGCCGAGTGGGACCGCAATGAGCGAGAAAACGAGTATGCATACCATCCCGAGGTCACGCGGGAGCGTGAACGTGAACGTGACAGGCAACGACTCCGTGAACGCGAGCGAGAGAGAGAGATCATACCTGGCCCATCCTCGGCCCAGAGCCAGCGAGACCGCGATATGATGGATGGCCCAGGTATCGCTCAGCGCGAACGGGAGCTTTCTCTTCGCGACCGCGAGCATATGGCCTTCAGGGAACGTGACCGGCGCACACTCTCCCGTGTACCTTCCCCTCATCCCCATCCACACGCTCCCCAGCATCCATCCCCGCACGGCCTCCCCCACCCCGCGCACGCCCATGGACACCCTGGTATCCCACTCGGCCCAGGTGGCGTCAGTGGACCCGGGATGCCCCCGCCTGGTCCGCACGGCATGCCCATGGGAATCGGGCCAGGGGTTGCGCCGTACCCACCACACCAACACGACCTTGCCCGCGACCGCGACAGAGAGCGTGAGAGGGAAAGGGACTTTCCGATCGGGCTCACCGAGCGCGACCAGCTTGTCCGGGAACGCGAGTGCGAGCGAGAGAGGGAGTACCGGGAGCGAATTGCCCTTGCTGACCGTGAACGTGAGCGGATGGAGAGGGAGAAAGTCGGTCGCGTCGAGAGGGATCGTCTGGAGCGCGACCGCATGGATAGAGAACGGGACAGGGTCGACAGGGAGAGGGGTGCTGCGGGAAGTATGGCAAATCTGGGGATGGGAGGGGGCATGCCCCATGCTGAACGGCCTCCTCGCGAGCGTGTCGACCGGGAACGAGAGCACAGAGACCGTGCGATAATGGACCGGGAACGCGATCGGGCTCTATACGAACGCGAGCGCGAACACCATCGCATCACTCTCGAGCGAGAACAACACCCACGGGAGCTGCTGCAGCGTGATCTACATCGAGAGAGGGAAAGGGAGCATGCCATGGCCGAGCGCGACCGCGGGCCAAATCGAATGATTGACATCCCCATGTCTGCTCTGGACAGAGAAAGGGAGGGGGAGCGTGGACGTGGACGTGTACAACAACCTCCGTACGACCGCGGGCACCCTCTTATGGAACCCCACCGACACGAAGTGATGGATCGCGAGCGCATGGACGCATCTGAGCGCGAGCGGGAACGAGAGAAAGGGAGAGATCGCATGGAGATGATGGAGCGTGATCACGAGCGCGATCGCGACAGGGAACAGAGAGAGTCTGGGGGACGAGAGAAAGAGGCGGCGAGTGTACCCATGGCAGCTGACAGCAAAAACGATGGCTCCGATATCATTCAATTCCAGGATCCAACGCTCGCAACGACCGGCGTAACAGAGCACGAAAACAAGCAACCCGAAGCAATGGACGTTGATTCCACCGACCGCGAACGCCTTAACCTTCCTGAACGGGAACGGGAACGACTCGAGCTGCGCGATCGCCTCGAGCTCCTTGAGCGCGAGCAGTTTGAACTGATCGAACGCGAGCGTCTCGGCACGCTCGACATGGCTGACCGCGAACGACTCGAGATGATCGAACGTGAGCGAATCGAGATCCTTGGGCGTGAGCACTTGGAGACCCTCGAGCGACCCAGTGCAACAGAGCTCGCCAAAGCACGGCAGGAGAGGGAGAAGCGGCCTTTTGTGAATCTCGGCGTGTACGTCTGGCCACGCACACCATTCCCATATTATTTTCCCGAATATATCCCTACCCCTGTCATCGAGGAAGGGGTCAAATCGGAAGAAGGGAGCGGGAAAGCAGCGGAATCCAGTACGAGTTCACTGGCCAATTCCAGCATCCCCACCGAATTGCGTCTCACTGTTATCATTCCGCCCGCATTCCTCCCACCTTGTCGACCATCCAAGTTCCGGCTGTGGGGTGGTGGCCACCCTCCTCCTACGCCATTCCTTCCGCCAACAACAACAATCTCACCCATGTCGAGACGGCGCGTCTATACAGACGACTCGAATGTGATCGAGAGCGCTGTGCATGCGGGTCTGCTTACCTGGAGCGGCATCGCGCGTGCCAAACAAGAACAGCGCGCCGTCCGTGCCGTCCTCGCCCTCGTGCCCACTCTCTCTTCCGCCTCGGGCGCGGTGCGTGGGCCCGCGGGGAACAGCAGTGCCGCGGGCATCAACGGGACTAATCTCATTGTGAATGGCCACGTCAATGGAACAACAAGCGTTCCCCGCACGCGCACGTCTACGCCTATGCCGTCTCATGCGCCACCATCGACATCTGCTGTGTCAAATGAGCCTGGGTACGCTGGCGGAATCTGGGCGAGCCGCTTTATCGGCGGATGGGGTGAAGCATTCTACGGTGACCCGAGCGCTGGCCGGGGCGAGCAGACGGAGCAGGTGTCGAGTGCGAACGAGGCAGAGGATGACGGACGGGGGTGTGTGAGCTGTGGATGGGGTTGGGGACACGACGGGAGTGCATTCGAGGTGATCAGCGTCGACGTTGTCGAGGTGCGTTTGGGCTACTCGTTTTCCTGTGGTGGGCGCTAACACGTGCGTGCGTGTGGAATAGAGACAGGCACATGTCGCACCTGGTCTTGGGCGACGCAACCGGGCGCAGCGGCTTGCTGAGTATGCACAGCGGCGCGCGGATGTGCTGAGTCTTCCTGTTCGCGCTGCATCTCCATTCGGAGACGTGACTAATATGCGAAAGCGCCGGAGGCTCAATGTGGATTTCGAGGAACGGAGGAACGCAGGGGCGGCAGAGTCCTCTGTGCTTGCGGATGAGATGCGGATGATGGAAGTGAGAACGATTTCGTTTGGGATCGCTGATCCTTGGAAGTGCAAGACTGGGCCAGGGTACGTCATAGGATGTATTTTTTGTTGTTGTTGCTGAAGCCGATTTCTGTAGGTATAAATACGATCCTTTGGTGTTACAATGTGCCCTCTTCCCGCACGTTCACGGCACATCCATCATGGGACCACCTAGCAAACGACGAAAACTCTCAGTTCGAGCGGAGGGCAATGCAACCGATGAAAAGACGGGCGATACAAGCTGTGCAGTTGTGCTAGACTGCCCAAAGGAGACATACCTTGTCACATGCGCAGATGAAGAGAATGGCTCACGGCGCTACACTCTATCAGTATTCGATGCTCCCGATACCGCCGCCGCCCTGTCTACCACAGCTGCTACGCCTATACCGTCGATGGACCCGACAATTACCCCTCCTGCAAAGCCTTCATTGCCTTCTGATCCTCTATCGAAATCCAAGACCTTGGGCATTGAGTCAAAGAAAGGGGGCGAAGGCATCAAGCCAACCTTTGCCCTTCGCACACTCTGCTCTCATCTCGTTGAGACGAATTTCCTGTTCGAAAAGGATGCTATCATTGTCAAGAGGATCCGACCACCTGAGGAAACCGGCGAGGTGATGGGATCACTAGACGTCGAGGATGAGGTCAAAATTAGTGTACTGAGATGGCGGTGGTTCATGGATTCGCATTGAGTTTCACGCTGTTATTTATTTACCGTATGACTGACCTATAGTATTCGTTGCATAGACCGTGCATGCTAGCTATTTCATAGCGATATACATCTCTGCTCGCTCTCAATATCATTTCGCTTTCGTCTAATGTCAGTTGGGAACGTCGGCATCCTTAGATTTGCGTCTGATTGGTGGACTCCCCTGCGTGCACGGACAGTACGCACTGAGTACCGAATGGTGGCAAGCTGAAACAAGCACTGGCCACCAGATTCATACCATGGAGTCATCAGGCGCGAACACATTTATCTCGCACTTGTAAAGCAAGAAAAAATCGCGACACAAGAACTTGCTCCCCTTATGCGCTTGAGAGGATCGAGTGATGTGTCAGTGTGTTGCGTCGGGCGATCTGTTTTTCAGCTTCGAGTGCCAATTAAGATATCGCCAGCTCCTGGCCAAGCAGCGCCGCATTTAAAAGTCGAGGGGGGAGGCGACCATTCTTTCACATCATCCAATACTCTTTCCTCCACATCACCAGCCCTCATCTCACAGAGAGCGGCGTCGATCAGCTGGAGACCACGCTGGAACGCGCCATTCATGTCATCAAGGTCAATAGCAGGGAAAAGCATCTAGTGTGAATCGGGTTGGTATACGCATACATAGGAAATGAGGCAGCACACCCTGATAGCGTAACCGTCGCCATGTAAACGATCTAAATTGATATCAGAGTGCATCGGGCTGACGAACCCAAACATGAGTCTCCACGGACAAAAGCGAGAGCCAGGTGTGACCAATAAACATGACGACTGAAGCCAGAGGTGTCATTGCTTTGCGTGAATGTGCACTCCCCAAACTGTTCGTGAAACAGTTTTACTCGGGGAAGTGCACATTCTGCTATGTTGGCTCCCCATGTCAACAGTCAAGTCTGGATGGTTCGCACAGTGCAGGTGAGCTCCTCCAACAGGTGAGTTACGATGAAGCCATGAAGAGGGATAGGTGGTGAAACCATGAGACGTTGGGAGTGTGGGTAGAAACGGTAGCCTGGGTTTAAATATCGTCATTAGTCGTCTAGCAGTGTGAATTGCTAGTAAGGCATAACGCACTCGTTCCATGATGTAGTTATAGTCCCTGAAAGACACACCATCGAACTGTCTCGAATATACATTACTTAAACCCAGGCTTGAAATACAATAAACCCAGCTTACCACGAAGGATTCTTGTTGGTCCCGAGAAAGAATAGCAAGGATACCCTGGCATTTTACTTGGTAAACGGGAGATCAACTGCAGAAGACTATAGTTATGCCTTACATGAAAGGCATTCAATGGGCCATGACATGACCATCTTGCTTATCTCAGCAGCTTGCCACATCGTCACCGTGATCTGCCAACTGGGTCTACTACGTTGGACGACAGGTAGACATGATCTCCACCGCCCAGCTGTCAGCTATCCCGTCTCTTTCACAAAAGAACTCCTTCGACCATAACTCGACATGGTTCTGGAGAGAATAACCCATGCATCCAATGGAAAGAAGATGATAGTGCAACTATATCCAAATGGTCCTTTCGCTCCCCCCTCTCCTGTGATATTACATAAAATACCTTCTCCAGTCAGCATCTGCACAACACAACAAGCGGGACGGCTGTTTGACAGTCTCTTGTACTTGACGGAGCCCTCTCATTGGCCAATGGGCGTCTAACCGAGCGGAAAAGTTGTCTTAATACAGCATGTCCTTCCAAACGGAGGTTGACATTTCATGCCCATTCCTTCAGGTAAATTGGCATGAAGTCCGGTGCTCATCCGGATGCCGTTCACGAAACTACAAACAGCTCCGATGAGAATGATTCCTTTGAGCATCCGGGTCTCACCGGAGGTCCGGAACCCACGCACTCTACTCAAGGATTCCTGCCTGCTGGATCGGGAACCGACATAGAAACTGGTCCTATCGTCCGGAACTTCGTCGTGGAACGCGGTCATGAATGTGTATTCGTCGAATCTAACATATACACCAAACCATCCTTCATCGACATCGCCCGTCCTCCCCGAAACACGGCCTCCAAACTGGAAGTCGTTAGCCCCGCCTATCCCGAATTTTGCAGCCCAGCAGAGTGCCCTTCCTCGTCTGCCGGTGCCGCCGCTAGAGAGCACCCTCGAGCGGCTCAAGACATCGCTACGACCCCTTGCACGTTCAGACCACGAGTACGACACGGTGGTGAAGAAGATTGATGAGTTTGGTAAGGAGGGAGGCGTCGGCCGGGCGTTGCAGGACAAACTAGAGGAACGACAGCGCAACACCGTTCACTGGCTCGAGGAATGGTGGGACGATTATTCGTATCTTACTTACCGCGACTCTGTGCGTCCTCGTCGTCCTC
>Ga0307518_10004368_pt1 | contig 10137 bp, 6 predicted proteins | sample 25_EM_MG_FD_203889 | JGI IMG/M metagenome (GOLD analysis project Ga0307518, IMG submission 203889) | Populus trichocarpa ectomycorrhiza microbial communities from riparian zone in the Pacific Northwest, United States - 25_EM | ecosystem: Host-associated > Plants > Roots > Unclassified | place...
AGAAAGTAATAATCATCATTTATGCAAAAGTTGGGGAAAATAGCTAGAGAAGTGCATTAAACAAGTTTATTAGTACCAAAATACATGTAGTTTTAGGCATTTCTTGGTTTATGTCGAGGACATAATGGACAAACACACTTGGTTTCATCTGAAATTTTATCTTTATAGTGATCCCTTCAACCAGAAATTACTAACAATGTTCTTCTTGATGGCCGGCTTTGAACCCTTTTTTTATTTTTTGAGAATTTTCTAATGGTAGGGTTCTTATTTTTCTTCCAATGCTAGGATAATATTAGTGGTTGGGCTGACTTGAGATCTTTTTTGGCGATCCCCTTTAACCAGAATCAAAATCCTATGTGTGATTGGGCTAACCTGAGATCCCTTTTGGTGATCCCCTTTAACCAGAACCAATAGTAAAAGTATGGTTGGGCTAACCTGAGATCCCTTATGGCGATCTCCTTTTACCAGAACCAATAGTAAAGGTATGATTGGGCTAACCTAAGATCCCTTCTAGCGATCCCCTTTAACCATAACTAAAATCATGTGTGTGGTAGGGCTAACCTGAGATCCCTTCTAGCGATCTCCTTTAACCAGAACCAAAGTCTGTGTGTGGTTGGGCTAACTTGAGATCCCTTCTAGCGATCTCCTTTAACCATAACCAATATCCTCTTTGTGGTTGGGCTAACCTGAGATCCTATCTGGCGACCTCCTTTAACTAGAACCAAAGTCTGTGTGTGGTTAGGCTAACCTGAGATCCCATCTGGAGATCCCCTTTAACCAGAATCAAAGTCTGTGTGTGGTTGGGCTAACCTGAGATCCCTTCTGGTGATCCCCTTTAACTAGAACCAATATCCTGTGTGTGGTTAGGCTAACTTGAGATCCCATCTGGAGATCCCTTTTAACTAGAACCAAAGTCTATGTGTGGTTGGGTTAACCTGAGATCCCATCTGGAGATCCCCTTTAACCAGAACCAAAGTCTATGTGTGGTTGGGCTAACCTGAGATCTTATCTAGCGATCCCCTTTAACTAGAACCAAAATCCTGCATGTGGTTGGGCTAACCTGAGATCCCATCTGGCGATCCCCTTTAACTAGAACCAAAGTCTGTGTGTGGTTGGGCTAACCTGAGATCCCATCTGGTGATCTCCTTTAACCAGAACCAAAATCCTATGTGTAGTTGGGCTAACCTGAGATCCCTTATGACAATCCCTTTTAACCAAAATAAAAATCCTCTGTGTGGTTGGGCTAACCTGAGATCCTATCTAGCGATCCCCTTTAACCAGAACCAAAATCCTATGTGTGGTTGGGCTAATATGAGATCTCTTCTGGCGATCCCCTTTAACCAGAAACAATGTTTGTGTGTTCTTCCTAATGGTAGGGTTTGAACTTTCTTCTTTTGTTTTAATAATTTCTTAATGGTAGGGTTCTTCAAATTTTTCTTCTTGATGATAAGGATGATCAATTTTTCACTTGATGATTTGTTTTTTACTTTTGTGATTTTGCAAGACTGACATCAATCCTTTCTAATTGCAGAGTTGACATCTGTCCTTACTGATGACTAAATTTTCCTTGATGACAAGGTTGAAGAACTTAGTGCTTCCTGATTGTAGGATTGACCTGATAATTCCCGATCGCAGGGTTTGAAAATTTGGTGCTTCCTGATTGCAGGGTTGACCAAAAGACTCTTCTTGATGACAAAGTTGATCTTTGCGATTTTTCTAATGGTAGGGTTTATCTCATCTTCTTCTCGTTTCATGGTCAAAACTATGATTCTTTTCTATCATCAACTCAATGATTCTTTCTTTGTCCATAATCTTGCTGGATTTCATTGAGGATTTGTTTTCTGTAACAAGTCAAAATATATGTGCAATGCTTTGTGGTTAGATGACATGCATGCATTCATACCTTGTTTTGAAATATAGGTCCCCCATCTTTGATGCTTCATCATCATAGGGTGCCTTTGTTTGCATTCCAAGGCCTTCTCTGTCCTTCTAATTTGTTGGCTCATTTGTGTGCTAGCCTTTTACTCAGATGTAAGTGCAGTGTCCATCTTGAGCTATCCGTGATGATTACTGATTTCAATGTTTATCAAGCTTGACAATGCTTCCAAGTGTGGTGTTGCTTGATTCGTCAAGAAAAAGCTTAACAAGTCATTCATCTCCTGGATTCTCCTGGGAATTGTTCTTTCATTGATTGCGTGTATCGTGCCAACACTTATCCAAAAGGTTTTCTATTGTCGACCTCATCCTAGATTGCCAATCAGCCACTAACTTGCCTCCATTGAAATAACTTGCGGTAAAAGGCTCTTTATTGTATGCTCAGTGTTCTTCTCATGGATTCTTCTAAGCTTGTCAAATCAGATTATAAAAAGAAATGCATTGGCATCATCAATGATGTTCCTTTTATCACTCATATTCATACGGTGAAGTGCGTCTTTGAGTTTCAAAACAGATGGTCCAACAATCAGTCTTGGTGGTGTGCATCTTTTCGACATTCATTCAAAAGCACTCACGCGATAACATCTGTCAAGAGTCATAGCCATGTTTCAGAGGGTAACCCAAGATGAAGATATGAAGATGTCCTTTAAGTGCAGTATTGCTCTCAATTGTTTATGGAGTCTGCTAGATTATGGATTGTCTTTGAACAACATCGCCCTCAATTAATTTGAATGTGCTCATTCTTCTAATTATCTTTCTTTGAACAACATTGTCCTCAATTCAATGATTCATCATTTGATCATCTCTGCCCCCTTAGTTAATCTGAATATTGTTTGTTTTCCTTTTCAACGGTCCACGGTATTGCCCCTAGCTGGTCAACTTTTCAAGGATGATCAAGAGTAAATGTCATTTTTGTCTAGGAATTTGCAAACTTGGTTAATGTTCTTCTTGTTTGACAGTTTTTCTTATTCTAGAATCAAATCTCATATTTCAAAGATCATGTCATTCAAATCTAATTATTGAAATGAAATTAGAGAGATGTCAATTTTTGAAAGTATTTTTGAAAATCAAGCTTCTTTGGTCAAAGATCCAACACACGTCATTCAATGTAGTCCTTTGATTATCTGATATTTTAAAAATAGAAATTGACCCATTGTAAGATTAAAATAGCTTTTTCTATGGTTCTTTGTATCCATTTTAAAATTTGACTTTGGGTATGTCTTTTGATGGTCTGTGATGAGGTGACCTTTTTGTGAATTTCCAAAACAAGATGCTCAAGTCAAAACTCAGTCTTTATCAAGAAAGGTTGTTTCTTTTTTAGCACTTATTTTATCAGCATGCATAATAACCAATAACTTAATTCATGAAGCCATGACTCTTATGGAAAAGCTTTTCAAGTTTTGAGAGCATCATTTATCGGTTCAGATTGCTTACTTGATCAAAAAGGGCTTTTAAAAGCATGTAATGCAGGCTATGGTTTATGGCTATGAAAGAAGGGGAATTTTACAGGCTCAAAAGGTGTTTGAGGGTTTCAAATACCTCGAATCAACATCAACTATTCATCAACTCTCTTTCTCTTGTTGTCTGTGTAGAGGAAATGACATATAACCATGCTAACCTCAAATATCAGAATTTCTTAACATAGGCTATAATGTATATCTAACTTTCCTTGATGAATAACTAATCTCAATCATCTGATAACATTAGAGGCTTTATCATGGATATCAAAAGTCATGTTTGTAGCTTAGTATTTTTTTGGTATTGACTTTTGACATTTGTTATGTCTTTCCTTGATTGAAACTTCTTTTAGCTCTCTCTCAAACGTTGGACTTTTGTTCTTAGCCTTCTTTTTACCATTGATTCCACTTTTGTCTTCTTTCTTTTCTAACAAAAATCTCTTATTTGCCCCTAGTGTGGGGTGTGATTCTTGTCAAGGTTTCTTTGGAAAAAGAATATTCTATCAAGCTCAAAATAGGATTACAAGGGATATATTTCAAGTATTGTGAAAGGATAAAACAAGGATGGCCTTTTTTCATTTCAAGCAAGGTCGGTTAGAACCAATAAATTTTGACCTCGTCTAGTATAATGGTTGGGACTTGTAAGAGTCAATGATTCACGAGTCCATAGCTACCAAATCCACTATATGTCATTAAGCATACTGCTAAACTTAGCTACATGGTGGGTGGTTCAGTTTCATGTGTGAGCTCAAAATTTGTTTGGTTACCCCATATTGTTTATCATGTTATTTTAACAAACATCGAGTCATTTCTGCAATCAAAACACTTTTAATCTTTCAAGATTGATTAGCCTTAATCGCATGTTGGAGTTTGATCAAAGTATTTTATCAAAGTAAAATGCTAAACATCTCTTGATTTCCGAACAACAAATAGACAAAGAAAAGACATGTTTCGTTCAAAGATGAGATGTTATTCCAAAATAAAATGCAAAATGGCAAAATTCCATAACAATATGATTGATAATTCATCGTCATTCTTGGATCAGCTTTTCTAGCAATATCTGTGTTTTGCCAAGCATTTCTATCACTTTTCATTCTGAGGATGTTGTGGTGACAATATAGCCAATGACATCATCTTTCACAAACTCAACTCGCCTCTTGCTCACCTTCCTCCAGACTCAATTCTTAAAACTCTTATAACTATTCAAATGAATTACCCAAGATCCCACCATGACATTCATATCTCTTTTATGGATTATACCACCTAGAAAATGATGGATGTATGGGATTTGATGGAGTCGGGGCAATAAGTCCAGGGTCTGACAGATGCTGGTAGACAAACTCAAGTGGCCGAGGTATGTCAATCTTGGCAAAGACATTTGAGCAGTTGATGCTACAGTGAGACCTGGCTAGACCATATAAATAAGGTTTTCCACCTTCAAAGTTATCTTTTGATTCATCTCTCATCAGTGTTCTGGAATCCATTGCAAAACCTTCAATCTTTCCCCTCTTCATAGCTTGTTTAATTCTTTCGGCAGTCCTCACAACATCATGTCAATCTTCCAATGTTGTGGTTGTTATCTGATGATTGTTGGAAACCTTCCAACATCTAGGTAATCTTGGCAACGCCCGAAGACATGTAGCATTGTCACTGCCGACGTGTGACATCGCGCATTGTCTCTACTAGGGGAGAACTGATGAATATGATCTTCTCTATTTTATCTTCGATTCCTCACTGATAGTGCAACAAACAGACACCCGTAAAGGGAGTTCTATTCTATTGAAGTTTCAGTCTTCTTCCTGTTTTTCAGTCACGGTCTGTCTTTACTCCCTACTTTTGTGTTTTAATGCTGACACTAGTGGGGGGAAAATTATAGCTGATATGAAACAACTACACCCTTTCTTGGATTCCCCACTAGCAGAGCCATAAACAGATCTTTGTAGATAGAGCTCTGATGCGTTAAAGTTCAATGTATGTTCTTGTAGGCTCATGACGCGCAAGGTTGGCAACTATTGGATGCTACTGGAAGGAGATGTAGAGGTAGTGAACAATTAACGATGCAGCTGAACAAAAGCAGCGGTTGTCATGTGTTGATGACTGAAGGCATTGTTGTTGTTGTTCATGAGTGAAATGAAGGAGAGGTGATGCCCGTTCAATGTTTATGGCCTCTACTGGTGGAGTGCTGAGGAGAAAAGTCAATTATGTTTTCCTTATGGGGGACATGGACTAATAGTATTTTCCACAGGAGGTTGGTAGACGTTCCCTTTCTATTCTTGAAGTTCAGCATTTGTTCAAACAGATTTATAAGTCTAGCTACTTTACCTTTATTGCTCTCAATTTCTCTTTGACAATGAGCCTCTTTCTTCATTTTCCATCTTTTTTTTAAGTAGGTGTAGTAGAGCTTATATGGGGAACCCACCTTTCAACCTAGTGTATGCATGCATGATAGATGTATGAGCATGTAATCTATATGATGAACTCGTCCTTTGAGGGGTGACATATGGTCGTAACTTTTGTATGATGAAACAAGAATCTTGATTCTTGCCCAAACTCTACAATGAAAATTTTCTGAGTGACGGCTATTATGTCACCCACAAGTCTTGAGTTTAAGATGCTTCAAGAAGGGTTTGCCCTGATGCAAATAAAGATAGCATATACAACCTAAGGACATATTCTATTCATTTTGTGAATATGGATAGGTTTTCTACCTGGTCTCAAAAGGGTCTCATATCTGCCTAGTGATGATCTTCGTAAAGACAGTATAGGGGCGTTGCGAGAAATGGTTAAGACACGTATACCCACCATTACCAAGCAGGTACTTGGATATGAGTTGGGAGTTTCACGCATCTGAACCCTAACCAATAGTCATAGGGCAGATCACTAATTCCCCATATAACTTAGAAGCTTGTGTGTGCTTTCAAAAATAAAGACATGTGATGCATGAGACAATTCTATACAATGCATGGAAAAAAAATGTTAACAAAATAAGACAAAACGCAAAAACTTAAACACATCAAATACACAAAGCTTAGCTCAATATTGTCAGAAACAGTACCTTCCCTAGTGGAGTCGCCATTCTGTCGCACGTCCCCGCACAACGTCGATGGCGATTTTCTTTTGTTTGTTGGTTCTTGGGAGTCGCCACTTAGTATTTGGTTCAGGGTCAATAGGAAACCCGGGTGTACTAGTCTTGTCAGAGATTCACAGATAAGGAACTGGTTGTGGCTAGGAAAGGTATTAGCACCCCTAGCGCACCTTACCTGAGATAAGCTGCTTTGCGGCTTGATGCAGTTTAAAGGTTTTGCAATTGTCTTGTTAACAACCTTTTTATTTACTATCAGAAACACGTCTTACGTATAAGTACATGATTCTAGATATTAAAAGAAAACAAAATATTTTTTGGTAATTTTGAAATATTGGTCTAGTTCTCGTGACTTTAATAAACTTTTTATTAAACCTGAAAGCTGAAAAAACATGTTAAGACATATTTTTTGAAATTTTCTATGTTGTATAAAACTACGATGTGATTGTTTTTTATATTTTTGAGAGACTTGAGCGTATGCATGAAAACAAAGCATTGTTTTTCCAAATATATATATTTTTGCAACATTTCATAGAAAACCGGATATTTTAATACTAAATACGCGAGAAAACCACCAATCTCACTTTTTTTTTTGCTGGGTCTAGCGCAATCCATGTGGTTGGGCTTGACCCGGCTGGGCACTGTTGTAGGTTACATGCGTGAATTACTCACGCATGCACTGCATACTGCATGAATTACTTAATTACCTTCGCACAGTGCCAACACCACACAAAATGCAAAACGGGGAGAGAAGAGAAATGGCTTACCTGGTCTGCTAGCAGTCTTCCTCTGTCTGCGTTCGTCTGGTCTTCTTTTTGTGTCCTCGTCTGCCCTTGGCTCAAGACCCCTGTGTTGTTCGTTCCTTGTGTTCGTTCTTTTTTTTTTCCTTCCTCTGTTTTTCTCTTCTTTCGTTCGTATCTCTCTGCTTCCTCTATGTTTTTGTGTTCTCTCCTTTGTTTGTTCCTCCTGATTTTCTCCTTCGTTGATGGTTTGGTTGAAGCAAATCTGTTGCCTAAAAGATAACGAATATCCTTTGTTGAGGTTTTGGAAGGAAGCCCAGAAGATCTCTCTTTTTTTTTGGTTTCTTTCTTTCTCTTTGTGTTTCTGTAATCTGTCCCCCCCTTGTTTTTTCGTTCTTCTCCCCTGTTCTCCGATTCTCTCTCCCGTTCTCTGTGTTTTCCTTCTCCTCCCCCGTTCGTGGCCTTTCTCTGGCTTTTATAAGGCTAGAGAATGCCATGTGGTGGTAACGACAGGCTTGGTAACAACATGCATCATGGGGGCGAGGGATCGTAGCCATAAGACGTGCTCCATGATTGAAACAGTTTTAGTGCCTTTACTGCTGAAACGACTCCAACATTTTTTACTGCTGAAACAGCTTTTGGTGCTGGAGAAAGGGAAATCGATGGCGACAAACGGTTTTTCTTTTTTAAACGGCTCCATTTTCTCAATTCAAATGGCTATTTGTGTTTTGGTCCTTGAAGTTTTGAAAGTTTTGTAATCAAGCCCCCTATATAAACTTTAATTGGATCCCTTGATTTTAGCGCAATTTACAAGACAGTCCCCTTTTATTATTTATTTATTTATTTTTATTATTTTCTCTCTTTTTGTGTGGGGACCCAAAAATGGATAACAACACATATAGTCAACTAAGAATCATACTCATAACTTTAGTTCTATTTGCATGGCGGCTGACTAAATACTATACATAAAACTAAATCATGTGATAAAAATCTTGTTCATCAAGACTCATTGTATTGTGGATTGAAACAGTATTAGCAAAAGTCATGTTCATCAGGATCCATTGCAATGTGGATTGGAGTAGTATAATGACAGAGCAGCCCTTGCCTCAAAGAGGTGCAAAGACTGTAGGGGGAGGGTGGAGTTGTCTTTTTATTGGAATGCATTTGGCATTAAAGGAATGGTTTAGGAGAAAACGGTCAGTGTAAATTTAATTGGGGCTGCAGACACCTAGCGTTACGTTGTCATGTCCTGCCACCGAGAGTTCTAAAGGCTGTATGGGGTGGGGTTGTGCCCAGGCTGCAGACACCTAGCGCTAGGCTACCATGCCTTGGGTGCTAGGGCCAGACACACGCGCTTGGTTGTAGACCCAGGCGAGCAGGTCTGTAGAACCACGCACCTAGGGTCTAAAGTGTTTCTAGGTCGTTGCAGCAGGACCTAATAGTGTTCGGTCCTGCTTACACTAGGACTCAATCGCGTTGGGTCTTGCTGGACCCATTAGAGTTGGGTCCTGCCCCCAGGAGGACCCAAGACTTTAATTTTTTTTCTTTTTCATACAGTAAAGAGCACATAAATACATGAAAAATTATTTTATATTGTACAAAAATTGGGTTGTGATATTTTCTTTCCATTTGAGATTGGGTTGAATTTCCTTATTAAAGCATGTTTGTTTTTACCTTTCAAAAATGTTTTTAAAAATAATAAAAAAAATTATTTTTTTCTTCAAATTAAGATTTTTATTTTTTTTCCTCCTGAAATTTTTTTCAAAATAAAAGCTAAGGTATTATAAAAACAAATATTTGACCCGCGGGGAGCGCAGGTCACAAAGCTAGCTGTATCCATAACTTGAGTCACCATCCACAACGTCAACTAAATAATCAATAATCTCTTGCTTTCCATTCCCGGCTAATTAAATCCATAGTCCTCATCACAAGGGTTGATTATGTAATCAATAATCCCTTAGTTGTTATCCCTGACCAACTAATTCTGTAATCCTCATTACGAGGGTCGACTATGTAATCAATAATCTCTTAGTTGCCACCCTTGCCCAACAAAGTATGTAGTCCCTGGCCAACTAAGTCCATAATCCACATCACAAGAGCCAAATATGTATATCATTATCAAGTTCACTATTACAATTTATTTAAACTTCACACATTACTCTATGACGCTACAATCATTTATAAATTTATAGGTGGATATCAACTATTGTAGTTGTTTGCATATACACACGTCCGCCTACTAGTTGCCACTATTAAATACAATAGCTGATATCCACTGAAATTTCATGTATTTAATATAAGTTCCCTACACAATCCTACAGCATGCTTATATTCTCAAACCAAATACTTATCCTACATCATATATGTATCACACATACATATTAAAATAAAATATAATTTCTTACAATTTAACTCAATTCATCATTTCCCCTAAATTCCCTTCATAGTTGGCTCTAGGGTTTATAGTTACCCATGATTTTTCTTTCAATTCACACCGTTATTCTACTCATTCTAGCAACTAATCCATATCCATTTAAGCATTTACCATTAAAAAACCCATTTTCCCTAAACTTCTCTTAGAACTCTAGATTTGGTAAATTAAGGATTTCTTCCCCTAAGCATGGCAACTCATAATAAAACGAATTTAAGTTGCTATAACAATTTACCAACTAGCTTGGAAGAAAAGGTGAGAGATTTCTTGCAACTTCCTTCTCCTTCCCTTCTCCCCTTTTCAAATTCCTTACTTTCTCTCTCTAAAACATCATCTCTTGGTTTCCCCATCTCCTAAACAAGTTGATGTATAGTTTTCCTCGTAAACCTTCCTTAAATTTAGTCCAAAATCAAGTCTTTATCAATAATTTAAGAAAACAAAAATGAAGTAGAAGAAGATGATGGAGTAAAATTAAAATTTTTCCCTACCTTA
>Ga0307518_10004369_pt1 | contig 10136 bp, 7 predicted proteins | sample 25_EM_MG_FD_203889 | JGI IMG/M metagenome (GOLD analysis project Ga0307518, IMG submission 203889) | Populus trichocarpa ectomycorrhiza microbial communities from riparian zone in the Pacific Northwest, United States - 25_EM | ecosystem: Host-associated > Plants > Roots > Unclassified | place...
ACTGCTGATGAAATACTTGGTAAGCGTCTTCGCCACTCTAGCAAACTTGATTAAAGAAATGGTTCTAGGCCTGTCTCTCTAACTTCAATTATCAGAATGACACTTGATTCAAAGAACATTATCAGTTCCACTTTTTTGAATCAAATTCCCTTGAAGATAGCCTAGCTGCATCTCACCATTTACCATGTTCCAGTAAATGCTCCCAGTTTTTTTTTTTTCCTCTGTTTGAATTCTAAATCTTTTATAGGCCAATCTAGTTTTAGTGCTTAAGAGGATAAAACTAGGAATCAGATCATCAAAATTAAGAGAGCATTAAGTTAAGCTGATTTACCAGCTGAGGTGGAACCAAAAGCCAAGAGTTAAAATAAATTGTGTGCACTGTATTGTTATATAAGATATGGGGTTTATCAGAAGAGGAGAACCATCAGGCCATGTTATGGGTTTGAAGCCCTTTTTGCTGCTATTTAGACAAGAAAATGTTAGTTTTTGTTTTTTTCCCCCTTCAGTACATGACCAATTTTTAGGACCTCGATGGAATTAATCAAATTTCCTCAATTATCTTGTACAGTTGCATCAATGCCTGCAAGTCTGAGTTCAACCTGGATGGTGACATGTTTCTGATGATATTTCCAGGCATTCATTTATTTTGATAGTCATGCAATATGACGATGTCTGAATATGTGCGTGCACAATATTATGACATGGACATATGTAAAGAACAACTGCCTCGCTACTAGTTTGATTTGGACCTGTGCTGTATTTCATAAATCTTAATTCAACTTCCAAATGGAGCAATTCTCATGTCATTAATTTGCTAACATCCAACTATTTGATGCTCCTTCAGCTTTTATTTCTTTCAAGACTGAATGAAATCTAAGTGCTCTATCTCCATGTGTAATTTTATTACAGTACGAGTGTGAATGATCGAATGCATGATTTTGCAGGACATCCATGGATCGTGTTCTATACAGAACCAACACAAAAGGAACTTACCCCAAAATCAAAGTTTCAAGACCATGTAACACTGACTTCTCAACAACTAACTCTCGCAACTGAATTGGAGTCGGATCGATCCAAGATAACAGCCAGTGGCTTTCTCAGTGATGACTGTAGCCCACTTTTATCATCTGATGGTTCAAGGTCAAGGTTGGAAGAGCACGACTGTGGATTGATTGATGCTCTCACAGCGGCAATATCACGAGTGAGGATATCTGAGCCAAAGAGAAGCAGGTTGTGTTGGCCTACAAGCCCTATCCGGCAAGAGTGTTCCTCTAACATTAAGATTAACAACCTCTGTACAGCATTTTGACCCTCCAGTGTAAAAATGCTGACTCAGCTGCCAGGCATTGCCATAGTTGTAACTGGAATTCGAAGACAACTGTGGCTGGAGATTTCTTGCAACTTAGAGAAGGAACTAAAGACCGCAACAATAAAACACCTTTCAGGTGAAAGGAAGTGGTAACTCATTTTTTTCCTTTATCTGTAAGAAAGTGGTATTTTATCGACGAGCTCCTGTTTTGACTCCTCTCCGTATCTTGTCTGACCTGGAATGCTAGGAAAATGTGGCTTCTAAGCTTCCTGTGTAAATAGCATTTCTTACTACTTGTTATGTTTAACTGAAGCTTCAGTTCAATGTTAATTTTTTCAACAAATAAAGCCTAACATGAAAGCTGTGTGCGATTTCGAGTTGCAGAACCACGTGTCTTTGTCTGGATTGATTTTGGTTCTTAACTACATGTACTTTTTTGGGTGGAATTCTTGGGATCTAGTAGTTGATTTTGAGTATACTCCAAAAAGTGGTGGGTGGGGGGTCCCAAAGCAATATTGTATCAACTTGAAAGAACATTAAACACGGAAATCATTAGAAGTAACTTCAGGTTTCAGTTTTTGTTAGTACCTTTGGATCTTCTCATTCTGCACATCTTTCTCTCTCACTCTGTCAATTGCTTGTATTTTTTCTTCCATGACTTTCGAGTTACCATGACTTTGGCTGAAACTTCTTTATTATATGTAACTGAATTGCATAAAAAAGAGCACTTTACATGTGTTTTCTTAACCAAAAAAAACCGAAATAACCAATGAATAAAGTAATTGTGGCAATCATAATTGTGTGGACTTTTGTACTGGCAAAATCTGCTTTTAGAAGTCAAGAAAACAATAAAATATTGCATGGTTGATAATTATCCGTGAAATTAGACTTTCAAGTCGAATACCATATGTTTCAACGCAAACAGATAAACAATTGAACGAAAATGTTAAATTTACCATGGACAGTACCCTTCTTAATTCTTATAAGTTGGGGCTAGTTTAGGTTATGTGCAGAAACTGCATGTGCAAGTTATGCAAGTTATTTCACTTTTTATAAAGCTATGCAAGTTACAGGCATACATTCACATGATTGAGTCTATCCTGTCCCCTTTTTAATCTTTTGTTTTGTTTACTTCTTTTGATTGTCTTGTTTCCATTCGATTCCTTTTTAACCTGCAATTGGGAGGCTTCTTTTCGACTCAACTCCATAGTTTTAATTTAGAGAATCTATGCATGATATGGGGATCTGATGATCTAATCTCCTTGTCACGATTTCTCACTTTCGAGAGAGAGAGAGAGAGAGAGAGAGAGAGAGAGAGTCCCATTACATCATGGCTAAATCAACTGTAGAACTAAGCAGACCCGCAAATCCCACTCTCAAAAAACCTTCATTTCCTAAAAAACGCACGACCATGTCAGTCTTTTGTTTATACTCCCCTAAGCTCTCTATCTTCCTTCTAGCCCTTTGTGTTTCTCTCTTCACTCTCTACCACATCCAGTCCCTCCATGCCCGGACGACATCTTCACCTCCATGGTCTTTCGTGCACCAATGGGAAAGATTCACCAATTGCACTCAAGAACATGGATCCATGGCTGAAAAACTCCGGCAGTCGGTTACATTTCTCCCACTTAAGGACTTACGTTATGCGGATAAAGCTCGTCAAGGTCACACGTGGTTCATGAGCTCCACGTATGATACTCGTGAAGAGGGTGGGGTGCAATATCAGCAGTTTCCTTCAGAATCATCAAAACGTAGGCTACTTTGCTTGAAAGGAAAGGAGACACATGATGGTTCCTGGAATTCCTATGCACTTGCATGGCCAGAAGCCTTGCCTTTCAATGCCACGCTTCTGAAAGGCCTAACTTTTGTATCGTATAACCATTATGACTACGACAACATTTGGCATGGTTTATCAGCTATGGTACCATTTGTTGCTTGGCATATAAGAAATGGGTGTGAATCGCCTAGTAGATGGATTTTGTACCACTGGGGTGAGCTAAGGTTCGAAATGGGTCCATGGCTGAGGACCCTAACAGGGGCCACATTCGGTGGAGCCCCATACACTGAAAGCTTTGAAGGGGTTAACGATGGCCAACCACTTTGCTTTGAAAAAGCTGTGGTTATGAGGCACAATGAAGGAGGCATGTCAAGGGACAGGAGGACTGAGACTTACGATTTGATGAGATGCAAAGCTAGGATGTATTGTAATGTAAGCTTAGAGGGCCGTATTCCTGAAGTAAATAAGCAAGGTTTGCCGGTGATTGGCATGACCTTATTCATGAGGACTGGTTCAAGATCATTCACGAATGAGTCCGCAGTGATTGGAATCTTTGAAAAGGAGTGCGCTAAGGTAGATGGATGCAGGTTGATGGTGGCATACTCCAACAATCTAACATTTTGTGAGCAGGTTAGTGAAATTCTATATGTTTATTTCCTCTCTTTCATTCACAAGAGCCTAAAACACATTAAGTAGATTAATTAGTTAGTGGGATATGTGCTAATCCCACTTAAGAGAATGCCATTGACAACCTTAAGGGGAAAAGGGTTTTAGCAGAGCACTCAGGACTATTGATTTGAAGAGTATAGACACATTTGTGCTCATAAAGTGGCTGATGATGATGATGTGGGTATTGTGGTAGCGGTTGTTTTTTAAAGTGTTAAAAAAAATTATATTTAACATCAATGTATCAAAACAATACGACAACTTCAAATAAAAAAACTTCAAATTTATTTAAAAATGCTTTTGAAATCTAAAAACAAACAGGATATATGATGAACCAAATATACTTCAATTAAATTACTGACCTATAATGAATCCAATACAATCGGTGATTATTTTCAGGTGAAGATGATGAGCTTGACAGATATTCTGGTATCTACTCATGGTGCTCAATTAACCAACATGTTTCTCATGGACAAAAACAGCAGTGTCATGGAGTTCTTCCCCAAGGGATGGTTAAAAGTTGCTGGCGTAGGCCAATATGTTTATCATTGGATTGCTAGCTGGTCTGGGATGCGACACCAAGGCGCATGGCGGGACCCTAACGGCGATGAATGCCCCTACGCCGAAGATGACCGCCGGTGCATGTCAATTTACAAGAATGGCAAGGTTGGATTCAATGAAACTTACTTTTCTGAGTGGGCTAGAGATGTTCTCAATGAAGTCAAAATAAGGAAGTTGGAGGAGGCAGCAAGTAAAACCATTGCTTCAACTTCTGCTTGTGCTTGTGGCTAGCTAGTAAATTGTTCCCCTCTAAGGCAATTTCTTGGTTTCATTTTTTACCTTTTCAATGTATACTTTGTCATGGGACAACAATATCAAACCAGCTAGTGAAGCAAGTTTTACCTTAGAATTAATTGGTACTAAGCTTGGAGTTTTTAATTTCTCCACTGTTTTCACATACATTCCCTTGAATTCATTAATACTGTGACCTTCTCTCTAGGATCCTCATCAAAAAACGCATTTTAATGCCTAAAATTATCCGATAAAAGCTGATTTCCTTGTCACACAAACTGATGATGGGTCTATTGTGTTTACAATATATATATATATATATACCCGGTTAAAATAATAAATTTAAGGAGTTCTAAGGATCATGTTAGAAAGATATAAAATTATTTAGAATTTATACGAATATTACCTCAAGATCAAATATTCTTCTAAAATTAATTCATATTAATTAACTACTAATGAGAAATCTCCTAAATCTTTTTTTAAAGAGAGTAATTGTTATGCTTTTGAGTGTTTTCTTTTGTGTTTTCTAAGTGTTCTGAAACTTACATAGTTTTTTGTTTAATAATACATAAAATAAGAGGCATAATATTCTATTTATAAGAAAACTTGAAAATCCTATAAATAATAACATATCAATTTGCCCCCTTAATAATATATATATTGCAGGACAGTTTTGGAAATTTATTCAATCAAATCCCTACTTGATTTTTCGAGGTCTATAATTTAATTCCTCGTATAAATTATATTTTAGTCTTCAATTTCTAAAACTTATTTACAATCAAGTCATACTTGATTAATCATCTCAGTTTAATTTTTTACCATTTTTTTTTTTTATGTTTATGACTCATTAGGTTCCCTAATAAGTCGGTCCAAATATAAATTACAATCTTAAATAAAATAAGACTAAATAAATTAAACAAATTAATTTATTTTTAATTTAACAATTGATTGATTTATACTTAAAGATTAAGTATAATATCTAGCTAGCAACCTATCATAATCTTCTAGATATTAGGAAAGTCATAAATAGTTTATCTTAACATTTTAGTTATAAGTTTTTCAGTGTAATTATTATATCTTCATTAACAATGTTGCGATCTAGACATTATAGCATAGAGTGTGTCTACTTTTTAAAGCATATTTGTTTTCGATACCATAGTCATTGATTATTTGAATAAGATTTGAAACTTTTTTTAAATTTCATTCTACTTTACGCAAGGATTTATAATCAATACTATTTGAGAATATATAAAATATTTTTTTCTAATTTACTTAGGGTGACGAATCATTTTCTATTTATTCAAATACATTCATATAATTCATATTGTATTTAATTTATACTTGTTTATTATCCTTAATCAGTATATCGTATAACAAGATTAAAATATAATTTTCTACATATAAAATTTACTGAAAAAGGAGACATAAGAAAAAACAACACCACAAAATCTCAATAAAGATGTACCATATCCTCTATGCAAAATGTCTATCTACTGTTTCATTGCGTGCAAAACCACCACAAATACCAATCTTATCTATGAACCATAAGCTGGAACTGAAACAACTTCGTCTCCTCCGTACACAGAACCGCTACAACAACGGCGGATCGCAGCCCTAGGCTTGCCACTGATCAGCCCTGCACTCTTTTCTCTTCCCGCTACTGTGCCTCCACATCGAACACCAATTGAAGGTGGCTACAAAGCCAATGCAGGGAGTGATTTGAGGAAAAACTGAATGGTTTTCGTTCGGCCATTCAATCCAAGAATGGACCCAGCTCTAAATACAGTGGGCCAATATATATTTGGTTGGGCTTTGTCCATATTTGAACCCTTCTTTCGAAATCCCTGCAGCCCGGTAGCTTTTGGTGCTTCAAATGGAATACTGAATTTCGCAACGGGTGAATATAATTTTTAAAAAATATATATATTAAAAGTTTAAAAAATATTTTAAATTTTTTAAGTTTGATGGTCATGTCAGACCCAAGAGCATTGGACCTGACAGAAATATCAAGCCTAAGTTACTTGAGTCTGGCGCTCCTGCCAGACCCTAGTTCCTAGGGTGTAATCATATCAAACTCAGATGTGACTTTATTACTATTTTTTTTACAATAATAATAATATTTTTTTAAAATTTTTTTATTAATAATTATATAAATAATATTAACAATAATAAAAATTAAAAAAAAATCACGTTTCTTATGTATGAGATCCCCTTCCAAACCCAAGTAACTTGGATCTGGCGCCCCTGCCAGACCCTAGCTCTTGGGGTTCGGCCGTGCCATAACTAAGTAATTTGGGTCTGGCACCCTTGCCAGACCTTAGTTCCTACCTCCTAGGGTGTAGCCATGTCAAACCTAATTGTGACCATGTTATCATTTTTTTTAATAGTAATAATATTTTTTTTCAAATTTATTAATAATTATATTAATAATAATGAAAATATTAATATTAATAATAATATTAAACATGTCTGACCCAAATTCTTATAATTTTTAATTTTACCCAAATTAAATCTATAGTTTTTCTTCAATAGTAATAATATTTTTTTTTTCAAATTTAATAATAACAATAATACTAATACTAATAATCATAATAATAATAAGAATAATAATAACAAGATCCACGTTTCTTGGGTATTCATCCCCTTCCAAACCCAAGTAACTTGGGTTTGGCGCTCCTACCAGATCCTAGCTCCTAGGGTTCGGTCATGCCATACCTAAGTTCCTTGGGTATTACATCACCTTTTAGACCCAAGTTACTTAAATCTGTTAGTGCTAAACCTAAATTTCTTGGATATGACATCCCCTGTCAGACCTAATTAACATGGGTTTGGCACCCCTACCATACCCATGACACCTGGATCTAATAGTCTTTCCAGACCCAAGGCACCGGGGTCTGGTAGTCATGCCTGACCCGAGCGCCTGAGGTCTAGCTAACATGCCTAACCCTAGTTTCAGGTGTCTGGTAGCCATGCCATTCCCCAACGTCTATGGTCTGGCAGCCATGTCATGCCCCGACACCTGGGGTCTGGCAATCTTGCCATGCCTTGGCGCCTGCTGCTGACCTAAAGCGTTTGGGTGAGCCAGCCACACGAAAATAACGAAAACACCCTTATATGCAGCCTTGTTTTTGTTCAAACCCAATGGTACTTTTATATTTGAACTGTTTTAATAAAATGAAAAGATGGTGAAGCCCCTCAACACATGCATATATTTTCTCTCCCTCTAGGTATAGATGTATTTTCCCTGTTTATTTTTATTGAAAAGACAAAGAAAGCCCCCAACCCAAGGTTAAAATTTTGTGCTCTAAAGGGCTAATTAGTATCTATACTCGGTCTAAAAGGCCTGAATAGACTATTTTGTCCTCAATTATTCTTTCAATGTCAAATATATCCCATAAAAAAGATAATTTCATCATCAACGGCATGTTTAGTAATTTTCTTTGATAAGAATAATTATAACATTATATTGCTCTAATTTATAATAATTTGTGTCTTGATAAACAATAAAAATAAATAATAAAACACTAATCTTTTTCAGTATACGACCGGATAATGATAATACGTGTACTGCATGTGGAAAATGGTTAAGCATCCTTTGGCAGAGAAACATAGTCGCATCGTCTTTCAATCTTGTCTCCTCATCGAACCACCACTTTATGAAACAAAAACTTTGCCGCCCAAAACTGCAAGAAAAAAGGAAATCAATGGAGGAGGAGACCACATCGCTCTGTAGCCTTTGCTGATTTAAGGGATATATATATATATATATATATATATATATATATATATATATATATATATATATATATATATGTTTGTGTGTGTGTGTGTGTGTTTGTCTTGCCAAACCCCAACAGCTGATGGGGACATGCATGTGGGGGGAAAGAATGGAATTGGATGGTAACGTGGCTCATTTCCCACCACCACCACCCTTCAAACCCCTAGCTTGCCCTGTATTTCAACCATTATTGTTAAGCTCGGCCCGGCTAGACCGGTCGGTCAATTAGCTTGAAAAATATAAACCTGAAAGCTTAATTTAAGTAGAGTTTTTAGTTGAATTGAATAAGATATTAATTTGGTGGAGCTCGGTTGATTTGAATGGATTTTTGATGATTTTGTTAAACTCGATTCAAAACCTAACAAGATAAATAAAAGCAATGGTTTTTTTATTAAAAAAAATATATTTGTTCTGAAAACTTTATTTTTACTTTAGATTCATTAGCTAAATATTTAGTTAGTATTAAAAATTAATATATTTTTATTAAAATAAAATATATTTATGTAAATAAAATCAATATCATATTTTATCAACCTAGGTATACCTGTTAGTCTTCTTTTAAACGAGCTTACTAAACATTAGCAAGCGCTCCAATGATACAAATTAGGGGTGATCATTTTCGGTTCGATTCGGTTTTTTAGGACAAAAACCGGTTTAAACCGGTTTTGGCTCGGTTTTTTCCGGTTTGGCTCGGTTTTTTTCCGGTTTGGCTCGGTTTTCCGGTTTGGGTTCGGTTCGGTTCGGTTTTTTCAGTTTTAGGCTTATAAAACCAAACCGAACCAGCCGATTTTTTCAAAATTTTAATCGGTTTAATCGGTTTTTTTTTACGGTTTGGTTTTTTCAATTATTTTTTTTGTTTTCTCAATTTTTCAGTTTTTGTGCTCACCTCTAATACAAATAGATTAATGGGGGAGACACACCTTGTTACCAGCAGAATTTCATATCTACCAGCTCCTCAGCAACAATGCAAAACCCCTTTCATATAGAGGTTGGAGTTCCAGTATATCATCCATGAAAATCAGTTTATGAAAATGAATAAGATATTGATTTGATAAAGCTCGATTTATTTAAATTAATTTCTAGTAAATTTACTAAACTCAATTCAAAACCTAATAGAAAAAAAACCAATAATAGTTTTTAAGAAAAAAAAATGAAAAAAAAATGTTATTTTAATAAAAACAATTAACCTGAGTTGATTTAATTATTAATAAATTAACCTAATAACTCAATATAACATTTTTTTCTGGGTTGGTCTTTGAATCAAGTTGGACAAATATCATTTCAATAACATATATGCAAAACAATTATAATTATAGTACCCATAATAACACTTAAAAATGATTTTAAAAAATACTTATTATATGTCCAAATCACTCTTTTTTTTCTGGATTATAAAATAATTCAAAATTTACTTCTTTACAAATTGAGTTAAACGTAAATAAATATCTAGATTATAAAGTAACTTGAAATTAATTTCTAGGATTTCACCTCCTGTGAAATAATATTTATTTACGTCTAACTCAATTAGTTAGATTTTAAATTTATTTTTTAATTATTACAAGTTCAAGTTTTATCAAGATCAATGAAGGTTTATATAGTCGTTAACTTCAAAACTCGTAAAATTACTCGAGGTATGCACAAGCTGGTCCGAACACCCACCCACATTAATTTAAAAAAAAAAAAAAAACAATACACTAGTTTTTATACACACACGAACTTCTTTGCAGAACCATTCATCTTAAATGTTATTAAATGATTAGTTAAACATTAAAAACAATTGCCACAATGTTGTGAGAAATATAATATTGCACATG
>Ga0307518_10004370_pt1 | contig 10134 bp, 2 predicted proteins | sample 25_EM_MG_FD_203889 | JGI IMG/M metagenome (GOLD analysis project Ga0307518, IMG submission 203889) | Populus trichocarpa ectomycorrhiza microbial communities from riparian zone in the Pacific Northwest, United States - 25_EM | ecosystem: Host-associated > Plants > Roots > Unclassified | place...
AAAGTGTAAATCCTTATAAATATCTGATGCAGACAACAAATGAAGCAAAATTAATGTCTCAAGGGTATTTATGTAACTTCCTGATTTAATGGAAAATCTGGAAAGTCCTCTAGGTCTAGGTTTTATTTCTGTTTAGTATTTTATTTTATTATTCTTAAGGTTGTTATGTTTTCCTATTCTAAATAGGAATTGTTATGCTGGTTTAGAATATAAGTCCTTGTTGGATTTTAGACTACTAAATCTCTAGAAATAAGAATGTAGTTTCAATATTTTGATGGCAATAATTTCCAGCAACTTGCTTTGATTGTGTGACTCAATCTCCCATAGGTGTGACCCTTTAAAGAGCCCTAGATGTCAAGCTTAGGTTTTCTATCCTATTGGTGAGACTCCTAAAATTCCTAATAGCGTGACTCTAGCATACAAACCCCTTCATTTAACCTTAAGACACCCATCAATAGTCGCTAACAACATCTCATGCATACCTAACAACCCTACAACAATTACCCATCACGGATTCAGCCTGAAGTCTGCTAAAACACTGCTCAAAGCCACGAACAACACCTGAAACTTGGATCCCTAACAGCCCCAAAGCTGTCCTGCATCACTATCAGTACGTAGAGGACTGAGGTCTCCAATTATACAAGAATTAACAAATATCAACTCAATCATCAACATCATTTATGGTCTTTCATTGTGATTGTTGGAAATTAATACATCATTATTGCGATGGCCCATGAACAAGGTGTAATGCTAAAAGTAGAAATAATGAAAGCATAAAGGAAAAGATGAGAACCAGTTAATCTTCTTTACTTCCATACAATTTCAGCCCATCAACATTTCTAATTCTCTAATTTCTGTCCAATACATTATCTAACACATTTCACTTAGGAGATGTCCCATGAGCATGGTGTGAAACTCAAAGTACAGATAATGAAAGCATAAAGGAAATGGAGAGAACCAGTTAATCTTTTTTACTTCCATACAATTACAGGTCATCAACATTTCTAATTCTCTAATTTCTGTCCACCACATCATCTAACACATCACTTGGGAGATGTCCAACAATTAGCAAGCATTCCCATAATATTTTTAAACCTTCCAATAGACATAAACTTCAACTAACCATATATTTCCAGCTAACTTATGAAGGAAAAATATGTCATGAAAAAGTCTTTAATGGTGGGATAAGACCATTCTGATAGATCGAAGTGGCGGATAGGTCAAGAGCCAGAAAGGGACCCAGCCAGGACATTTGTAAAAGAGAATGCTTCAAAATCAACTAGAATACTTACATTCATATTGAACCATTGGAATAAACTATTGCACAGTAAACAGTCAAAGAATTAAACTTTCTATGCAGACACTTTGAAATCCCAAACTTGACCAACCAATTCTCCAAAACACAATCAAACAACTAGAAAACCAGAGGATCTCAGAAAACAGCACAGGTTAGGTAAATGAGCTTCATTTAACAAATGGATAACAAAAAGCTCGTGAACATAAATCAGAAGAATTTAGAACCATAAAATTGAGAAGCTAAATATCTGTGTGACAAATGTCATCTCTCAAGGTCTAATGGAAAATCTAATCCTTAAAACAAACACAGGATACAGGTTTCACCACTGCAAATACACATGAAAAGCTGCAAAAAAGAAATTTCATGTCCACATTTACCATTAATGACAAAAATTCAAGAACATGTGAGGAAATGGGGATTACACCTAATGAATTGCTTCAAAGGATTCACAACAGAATAGTCTGAATTGATGAAAGTTTGTCTGGAAAGAAAGGCAAAGTCAATTTCGTTTTGGCCAGTCTCTCAAATCTGCAATTACAATAAGCATAATAATAACTATATTGAATAAGCTCTACCAGACAGCTAGTTTTTATGAAGAGAGGACTGAAGATTACTAGATAGTAGTTTCCCATTGAGACAACTATCACTCCCCCACTCTTCTAGCTTCTCTGGACCCTGGCAGAAATTCTGGCTCCAGTTGCATTAATTTTGCAGTGATTATCTTAACTTTGATTTAATTACTGTCCCTCCTCTATGGTCAATAGTATCTCATTCTCATATTCCATCTACATGAAACATGATTAATGTTTCAATCCGAGCAATTCAAAAACTCACAATGCACCCATTTGGTTCTCACCAAATTTAAAGGTAATTACTTTTCGTCAGACATTAAGAGCGATGTAAATCAGAATGTTCAGAACATTCCCTTCTCAATACACAAATACAGTGCTTCTATCTATATGTTTCATTCCTATTTTAAGGGGACTACATTACTACCTTGTACTGAAAAGTTTTACCATATCGACAGATATTCTCAAGCACGATGCACATGGAGGCCTATTAATTTATTTAAAGTGAAGATAGGATCTCAACTATGCAGTGATAAAAAAAAATAAAAAAAGATTGACAGTGGGAAAATTGTCATTATCAGGTGCTGGTAATACATGTGTTGCCATCTGTGGAAAGTGCAAGCTTACTACTATCACATTCAGTTTCTGCGGTTGCAAATTTGAAACAATCCATTCATTGCAATATAAATTATCTGAACATTGTTTAAGAAAATCATTTAAATAAATGTCAAAAATAAATATTAGTATTTTACCAGGAGCACATGTCCTTCTAGCATTTCACTTGGATAAATGCAATATTATCAGAGAAACTTTGTTTCAAGTCAAAATAAGAAAACTATATAATGGTGATAATGTGGTAGGAATCAGATCAATTCCCTTATTCTTTACACTAATAAAAAGGAGCACAACAATTTTCCGATATTAATTCCTCTTGGTAAAATAAGCGACATAGTTCATGACTGGTAAATTTGAAAAAATGAAGTCCACATAAAGCAAGCTAAGGAACAAACCTGGCATTCTGGTTGTCCTATTCTTTCTGGGAATTCCCCCTTCATCCTGGCCGCTGCAATAGCCTAGAATTCAACAAATCTTAGTTCAACATATAAATCCAAGAGATTTTTTTTTTTTTGTTTAGCAAGGAAACATGAAAATTAAAACTGCTAAGTGAAAATGAGCATGCCAAAACTTGAATTGCAATTTTGCTACTCCATGCAAGGCAGCGTTTACATTCCGAATATATGCATACAAGAAAACATTTTTCGATACAAAAGCATCCCTCCTTCCTACATTCAACCATATCATTATTGGATATGTCTGCATTCAGTCAAACAAAAAACACATGCATGGCCATGTGTGCGGATGTGTGATTGACTGACAAGGGAAAAGCAAATAATTACGCACCAAAGGAGAACTGAAAGTTCAGAAAGCTTTCTTTAGGATATTGGGTATACTTCCCTAATTTAAAACAACTCAATAGGTGAGTTCAATGCATTTTGCTTGAACTTACTAGTAAATCAGTTTTTAGAAACATTATTTGATAATAGACACAATGGAAATCAGCATATAAGTACAGTTAAGTACATATAGTTGATTATGTTCAATTGTAAACAACCAAATAGCAACATATGCAATAGTTCTGTAGCATTTCTATAACAATAAGACAGAAACCACAATCTGCCAAGACTCGGGTGCTCAGTTCAACTGCGTTCATCGATTCTAGATAAGAATCTAATTGAAAATGTAGTAATATTACTGTAGTTTTTGTGATCCGAGAACACTGCAGCTCATACCAGCTTCCGATTAGGAGGATGATTAAATCGGCAGGTAGGCCCAAATCTACAGAGGCCTGTTCTTATGTAATAAGAACAATCCGGCTCTCCAGGACGCTCGGGATACGGCCCAGCTTCCATTGTCTCACTCGATCTCAGGTTCATTTGCCACATTGCATCTGAAATGAAACTGGACAGGTGAGGTCAAACATCTATGAGAAATCTTCGCCAAACAGAAACAAAGAATAATTTCCCGATATTCATTTTCTCCATGATCTCCTACAAGGATCTCTCCAAATCCTGTTTTCCCTGTCTGTATATATGCAGAGTTGCTCGAATCAGAAAGTAAAGGGTATAAAATGGAAAAAAAAAGTGAAGCTTGTACACGGCATAATACTTGAGATTTTTGCATAATAATAAAGGGGGCAGCAAGAAGCTAAATATTTCATGCAAAAATCGTGGGTTAATTTTACAAACACCAGTTCGAATGTTAGATTCTTGGACAGTTAAAAAAAATTGTTGCTTTTCATTACATTTACATGCAAAACATTAAACAAAAGGCAAGACAGTGTTAGAGCGCTTGAAACAGAGGCTAAAATTCTGACCCATCAGCCGACAAAAACCAAAATTCTTATAACTTTAGACAAACGAGCTGGAACTGAACAAATTCAGACACGATCAAACAAAATTTACGACAGAGGAAGGGTAAAACAGAGAATTCTCAGCATTTCTTTCATTAGTTTCAATGACCAACACCAAAGACAACAAACAAACCAGGAAATTCAATGTTTATTTATTACTTTATTATCATAAAAGACAGCAGAGAGATAGATAGAGAAGCAACATGTGAACCTTCGCTTAAAGACGGTGACAGAGAAGTTTCCTCGGTCACAGCTGGTAGACCACCACCACCACGAGACATCGGGATTCCGGCATCAAAATCCATTTCTTACTCTGATCATTCTCTCTATACTACCGAATTCTCAGTTTTCCATTCTCTTCCGGAATTCCCATTCCAACAGGAAAACCAAGAATTTGTGTTTTTTTGTTCTTTCAATTTTAGTGAGAGAGAGCGGGGGTGAGTATTTTTTTTTATTTTTTTATTTTTGCTTACAGAGAGAGAAAGAGAGAAAAAGGGCGTAGTGTCCTCCTCTCCACAAAAACTCAAGGGAGAATAAAAACCAACCAACCAACCATCCAAGACCAGACACCCCTCCCTTTCTTTCTCGCCTTTCTTTTTCTTTTTTCCTTTTTTTTTTTTTTTTCTTTTCTAACCCGCGTTTTATATTTCTTTTATCACTGAAAACGAACGGCTCTCACAGATTCTCTCGTCCGTGTAAAATGTTTTCTACTCTCTTCATCTTAGCGCCACGTTATGGTGTATTGGCCCCAAGTCTTTCTTTATTCATTTCCCTATACCATGGCTGCTTTTCTACACTTCATGTCAATGCTGATGATATTCCTGCCAAAGTTACAAATTAGTCCCCGAACTCCATGGTTAATTAACATATTACTCACCAACGGTTAAAATCTTTCTAATTTCTCTTCTTTGCCCCCATCAACTTCCTTGCCCTAAAATTAATTTTATAGAATTTCTCCATTATTATTTATAAATTAGTTCTTCATTCAATTTTAAGTTCTTTTCTATTTTCTTTCCCTTTTTTAAATAAATAAGAAATAGCAAGGAGGTGGATAGATGGAAAATCTCAATGAAGTACAAAGCAATTTCTTGAATAAAAACCACTAAATTCAGTGTGGAAACTATTTGTTTTTTCTTCATGCTACATAATCAATCAATTGATTAGTTTCAATAAAACAAATACAAGTATTATGATACTAAATAATTAGGACTCAATTATAACTAACTCTTGAGAAAATAAATTGAAACTTTGTTCTTTAATTCATAAGAAAATACTCTATTTTATCTTTTTTCTATTTTTATTTTTTAATAATTTTATTGAATATACAAGGTTAAATATTTTTATTGATTCAACTCATATAAATGTATAAGGAAAATATAAACTACTTGAAGCAACAAACACTTGACAAGTATATTTATAATAATGAGCTTATAAGATAAATAAATGATAAAATAAAATAAAAAGCGTAGAGATAGAGTTATCAAACACACGCATTTATGTGGTTCAACCATGCCTACATCTAGTTCATAAATAAAAATTCTGATTTTTTGAACCATTAGGCATTCCTATGTAGGAAATGTTTGGAAGTATGGTAACCGTTGTAGTTTAAAATGTTTTTCATTTGAAAATACATCAAAATCATATTTTTTTTATTTTTTAAAAATTATTTTTAACATCAGCACATCAAAATAATTTGAAAACATAAAAAAATAATTTTAAATAAAAAAATAAAATAAAAATTTAAATTTTTAAAAAACATGGTTTTAACTAAGTTCCTAAACTCTTTTCATACAAGCGAGGAACAATTTCTTATGACCTTAATTAAATCTTAACGCAACGATGTCATGCTCACCTTAGTGATATTTCAATTAGAAAAAAAAATCCAAATCATTATATTCATCTAAATAGAAAATCCATTAAATTATTCACAATTCACATTTGCTTAATGCAATCTTTCACCTAATCTTGACATGTAAATCATACATGTGCTTGGCAAGAGATTCAATAGATGCGAATATCACTAAAAGGGAGACAAGATCAAGAGGCGTGCTAGAAAAATAACCATGAACAATTTCTAAAGTTCCTTTTTTAGTTTAAAATAGTTATTAAAGGCAAATTCAATAATAGCTAAAATTAAATCCAAATTAACCTTTTTTTTCTTTGATAAAACATATGAGAGAATCATTTAAGGTTCAATTAACTTAATGAAATTCCAAACAATTTCCACAATGTTTATATAAAAAAAATAGCTAATGAATTTCATATCATCTTTACCCAAATGACCATCGACAAATTTATTTGAGTATCAAAATAATACTCAAGAAAAAAAAGAGTACTCATTCAGGCATCTAACCCATTTAGTACAATTAGGATTCATTTCTTTTGAAAATTCAAATTTCATGATACATTATGGTTAGAAAAAAAAAATTAAAGTCATGTGGAAATTAATAATATCTTTAATAATGAAGGGACTAAACTATAGAATAAAATTCATTATCATATGTTAAATAGTTTTGTTTAGCTTTATTAAATTTTTCATTAAAGAATTTTATAAGATATCTTTTTAAACTCAAAACACCAACAATACCATATCCGAAGCACTAAAACAACCTCAAAAACTTATTAAAGTTATAATGACATAGTTCAAATGATTTATTTATCCTTAACTTAATTCTCTCAAAAGCCTTAAAAGTTGAATTCATCCATTTAAACTCTACCTTGTCAAATAATTAATTTATAATGTTTGAAGAAAATACAGGGGAAGAAAAAACTCTGTGTGACTCGGCGACTCGGTTTACTCGGTCAAAAACCCGGTTGCAACCCGTTAACTTTTGTTTTTCTTTTACTAAAACGACGTCATTTTGATTTTTTAAAAAAACTTTTTGACCCGAGCGACTCGATGACCCGGTCAAAACCCGGAATCCGAGCCGGGTTTAAAAACTATGATTAAAAGGTGTGAGTTTCAACTTAGCTCAATGTAGTAAAGTTCCCTGCTAATGTATGAATTAGGCAAATAAAGAGTTACTAGACACTATCATGGCATTTTAACTTAGTTGATCTTAAAAATAGAAAGTCAACACTCTTTAATATTTTTCAATAAAAGAGAGATAAGGTACACCTAGTACCCGTAAATTTTTTTTATTAATTATTAATCAAAGAATTTGAAACAAAGAAATGCTTTAGGGTTATAGCTAAGTTAAGTCTCAATTAAACAAATGATTTAAAAATGCTTGAAAAAGAACCATATAAAAGAAATATTAATTCAAAAGAAACAAGATAAAACATTATAAAAAAATTTAAAAGCCATGAGTGTCGAGTTTATTAGATAAGTAAACTATCCAGAATGGTTAGCCAATGTTGTTTTGGAAAAAAATGTAAATAGATGAGGCACATTAAAAAAAAACATTAATCATTGTTGATTTAGAACATAATGCTATTAAGTAATGTCATTTGCTCTAATGAATGTGTATTGTTATGTGATATATGTCACTTATTAGAGGGTTCATAATTTAACACTTAAAGAAACTACAGATTCTAAAAAATTTATTGGTTCCAATAAGAATGGTAAATAGTTAATTATGTTTAAGAAAAATAAAAATCATAAAAAAAGAATATTTCCTACAAAATGTTACTTTATGTCACACATGTGTGCACGGCGTTACGGTGTTGAGCTTAAGAAGTCGTCACATAGTTGTTTGGTTCAGGGTCACTAGAAAACCTAGATGGACTGATTTTATTTGAAATTTCAGGGTAAGAGACTGATTGTGACTAGGAAATGTATGAGCACCCCTAACACACCTTACTTGAGGTAAGCTGCATTGTGTGGTATAGATATTGTTTAAAGGTTTTGATGAGTTTCTAACTAGTGATTTGTCTACGGCTTAGAACGAAGATTTATGCTCATAAATAAATCTGGCATTTTGAATTTATTATGGACTCGTTTACCCAGATAAATTTTTATAGGAAAAATCCATGTAGGTGTCCTAATAGAGTTCACCTATCCAGAAAAGCGAAAGTATTTTCCATAACTCATATATTGTGGTGAAAAATACTCCAAAAAAAATATTAGTGAATATTCAAAATAATTCTGAGAATTTTATAGTCAATTCCTGTGCTTAAATACTAGCCTAGTAGTACGTCTAACATTTATACCAGAATATTGACCATTAATTTTCAGGAATTAAAATTTTTAGGGTTGTTGAAATATTGGCAAAATCCTTAAGAAATTTTACAAACTTATTGTAAATAAAAAAAAATGCATATAAATTTTCTAAAACAGTTAATAAAAAACAATTCACCTACTTTTTTAAAATATAATTTTTGTAAGGATTAAACCGTATGCAACAAACAAAAATCAATATTTTTTTTATTTATTTCTATAAAGTCATATTTGGTAAAAACCCATTTTTTAAAAGTCAAAATAGACTTAGAGGTATTTGTTAAACACACATTTAAACAAAAAAAAAAACCTTTAATAAAAACATTGCCAGCCAAACAGGGTCTTAACCTTTGACCTAATGTTGACATGATCGGGTTAACCAGACCAGGTTGACTCAACTGGGCTGACTTGAAATTTTTGGACTTACCATAAATTGAACCAAAGACATGGTTTGACCCGAGAACTAAACCAAAAATGAAACTAAAACTTAAAAGGAATCAAACTTAAAAAAGAGTAGAAAAACTCAATTTTTTTTTTACCAAAAACGAATCAAACGCTAAAAAAATAAAGAAGACGAAGAACATTCATATCAATTCCAGCAACACGACTCTCCAAGTAGACCATATACGATCAAAACAAGGCCACAAACATGTTATGAATTATGTAAGGATCAATAATCCAGCATCTATCCACTTCAATTATCAAAGAATCATCATGATCTGGTTCAAATGAGTTTCGATTCTAAACTGAAACCCTAGGATTTAAACCCATTAAAAACTTGTTATTGATGCCAATAAACCCCATATTATTAATTAATCAAATATCACAAAGTGTTTAGTGTAAAGAAATTGACCAAAACTAGTCCAAATCATAGAGCTAAAACAATGTTCTTCCCAAGAACATGAAAAACACTGCCCAACAACCTAGAAAACCCAGCACACTGTTAAACCTCAGAAATGGCCTTCTAAGCCTCTAAACACACTACTTTTGGTCCTTATGAACCACATTACTAATACAAAACATAGTTGAATCAAAATAACTAATAAAAAAATAATCAAAATCATGCATTAAACTTCACCTTCATAACTGCAACCCCAATGACAACTAACAACAACATCGAATCTCAATTCGAAACTAACTCTCTAAACAACTTGGGACCTAGATCAAGCTCAGGAACCAAGAAAATACACTAATAAAAAAAACATTAAATACCTACTGCCATATTTGGCAAAATACAAAAACCATTTTATTTTAGCAAAATAAACATTAAAATATTTCCTAAACATCTAGTAAATAGTAACAAACAACTCAGATCAAAATTAAGCAAAAAAAAATAAAATTTCATGCATTAATCAAAATATAAGATCAATATAATGTATCACCAAAAACAAGTTCAAAACACCATTAAAACATGTAATAAAGAGTTAAAGGTGTGCCTCATGAACATCACCTGCTAGATTAGAAGAGTTTTTTTTATACCTTTTAAGCTCTAATAATGGATTTTGTCCTTTCTTTCCCAAGCTTGTTACTTTCTCTCAAAGTTGAGGAAATCTTTGTACTATGCTCTTAAACCTTCACATTTGAGACTCCTTTATCCTATCTTCCTCTTTATTCTTTCTATCATCGTTGTTGCTCTTTTGCCTTGATTTTCCAGGGGTATTTATAGGGTTTCAAGCAAGGATTCAATCAAAGATTGATC